>Ga0214923_10001125_pt1 | contig 38849 bp, 84 predicted proteins | sample LL1510_MetaG_FD_177993 | JGI IMG/M metagenome (GOLD analysis project Ga0214923, IMG submission 177993) | Freshwater microbial communities from Lake Lanier, Atlanta, Georgia, United States - LL-1510 | ecosystem: Environmental > Aquatic > Freshwater > Lake | place: USA: Georgia | collected...
CCAATTGACATATTAAGCATTTAGGTATATACTAAATACATGAACCACATTAATGAAGAAGATCTGTCTCCAGAGGAGCAGGAATTCGGTATCTGGCTTTCTAACGGTATTGATAGAGGCTGGATTAGTGAGCCATACTGCCATACGCATGACGGTGGTATGCAATATATGAGTGAAGAAGAAATAGAAGAGTGGGATCAAGGTGGAGATCCTTGTGAACACGTTATTAGAATATTTATTTAAAGGAGAAAAATGAAAAAGGTAGTGGGTATATTAGTAATTCTATTTACTGCTGCGTATTTGCCAGCAGTATCTGCAGAAGAAAAACCAGCAATTGCAATTATTGATACAGCAATTGATACTAATGTTGTAAAGGTTTTTCATGAAGTTTGCGTAATGCAAGAAAAACGTTGTCCAAACAAACAAACATTTATGGAGGGTCCAGGATCTGCGACTCTTCCAGCATCACAACTATATAAAAATGGATTTCATCATGGAACAGTAATGGCTTCCATTGCTGCATCTATTAATCCTAATATGAATATTATTTTTGTTCGTATTGTTCCTATGGCAAACAATGGTCGTCAAGGTTTTTACGGAGAAAATGATTTAAATGGTGCATTTCAATGGGTTCTTGCAAACAAGTCAAGATTCAATATTGTTGCAATTTCTGCATCATTAGGCAGTCATAGTTTTAAATCTATGACAAACTATTGCCCTGTGCGAGAATATCTTAGTAAGAGCATTACTGATTTACAAAGTCTAGGAGTAGCAACTGTTCTTGCTGCTGGTAATAATTATGATAAACAGCGTGTTGACTTTCCAGCATGTATTTCTGAGTCTATTGCAGTAGGTTCTGTTGGAGAACGTGGCAATATTGAAAACTATAGTAATGGTGGACCAGATTTGGACTTCTATGCTTTAGGAACATATGATACTGCTCTTGGTAGGGCTATGGGTACTTCTGCTGCTACCGCTGCATTTGCTGCATACTGGGCAAAAAATTACAAGGGTACCTATCAAGCAACATATGATAATGTAAAATCATTATCTAAGGATCTTGTAGTATCAGTTAAGTAGTGATATAATAGATAGTGCACCTGCCAAACGGGGGTGCACTACTTACTCGCTTAATAAGGAGGCAATTATGGTAAGTTCATTTGCATTGGATCTTTTTAAAGATCCATTTTTTATTGGTTTCAACAGAGAGTTGGACCGACTTTCAAATATCCATCGTGAGGCTGTTCGTCAATCTTTTCCACCATATGACTTGGTGAAACTTGATGATGACACCTATAGGATATCTCTTGCAGTTGCTGGTTTTAACAGCAGCGAAGTAGAGGTTTCTGTGGATAATGGAAGTTTAATTATCAAGGGTGAGAAAACCGATGAGGCTTCTACAGAAGTCTTACATAAGGGTATCGCAACCAGAAAGTTCACACGCACCTTTGCTCTTGGAGAGTATATGGAGGTTGATCGTGCTGAAATGGCAGACGGTATTCTTAATGTCTTTGTGGAAAGAAACATTCCCGAAGAAAAGAAACCTAAAAAAATCGCAATTAAGTCTACAAAAAAGTAGATAACATCTAGTTATATCATTGACAATAAATGTTTTCAATGTTATAATTGATTCATCCCAATGGGCAGTCTTTTTTCCTTTCTCTTCTGCCCAAGGGTACGGACACCTGAGCATGTGTATAAACTGCTCATAAATAAAGGAGTAATAATGCCTAAGTATGACTACAAGTGTTCTTCTTGCGGTTCTACTATTGAGTTTGAGCGAGGTATAGGAGAAGATAGAGAGCCATCATGCTGCTCTAATATAATGACTCGTATATGGAATTCTGTTCCAGGTGTTATGTTTAATGGTTCTGGTTTTTATTCAACGGATAATAGAAAGTAGAGATATAATTACATTATGAGTTCTATTGTAAAAGAACATCCTAGCGTAAAGCAAAAGGAATGGCAACTAAAGGCAGTAGACAGATGTGATAGTTGTGGGGCACAAGCCTATGTTATGGTAAAAGGATCCACTGGAGACTTAATGTTTTGTGGTCATCATTATGAAAAAATAATGAACAATCCAGATGCTTATACAAAAATGATGGCATTTATGCTTGAAGTCATTGATGAGCGTGAACAACTAGTAGATAATAGACTGATTGGAAGTCATAACTAATGTACCAATATTATGTAAGAGAAGTAAAAGGCGTAGTAGATGGAGATACCATCGACGTTTTAATTGATTTGGGTTTTAATGTTTTATTTGAACAGCGTGTTCGTTTGGCTGGTATTGATACGCCAGAATCTAGAACATCTGATAAGTTTGAAAAAAGTCTTGGTCTTGAAGCCAAAGAATATCTTAAGAAACAACTTAAAGATGCCAAATCTATTGTAATCAAAACAGAAAAGATGGATTCATCTGAAAAATATGGACGTATTTTAGGATGGTTATATGCTAATGGCGATACAGAATCTATTAATGATAAAATGATTAATGATGGATATGCTTGGGGATACCTTGGCGAAACCAAAATTAAAGATTTTGCAGCCTTAGCAGCACAAAGAGCCAAGTCTAAAAAATGAAAACAATCTACTATTTCACGGCTGATTGGTGTCAGCCTTGTAAGCGTACCCGTCCAATAGTAGAAGAACTTAATCGTGAACAAACTGAGGCGGGATTTCAAATTATAGACGTTGATGATAACCCAGAACTTGTAAAATCTTTTAGCATACAGTCGGTGCCTACGTTTATATTAATTGATAATGGGGAAGAGATTGGCAGGATAATAGGTGGACAGACTAAAGAGAGTTTGGAAAAATTTATTTATGAATAAAGATAATGATGAAATAGAAAAACTAATTCTCGCTGGTGGTATACAGGTTGCGGGGGTAGATGAGAATGGTGAATTGTTATATCAGTTCACTCCTAAAATGAAAGATATAAATAAACATTTATATGAAGATCATCTAAACTTTGTCAATTCAGAGATTATGAAACTGTGGGAGTCAGGCTATGTTAATATTGATTTATTTGCTGAAGAGCCTATAGTGACTTTGACTAAAAAGGCCTTTATTCCAGATGCCCTTGCAAAATTAACAAAGCAGCAACGTTGGTCTTTAGAGGAAATAAAAAGGCTGCTGAAGAGGCGAGAAGTCTGATATAATTTTGGTATGCCATATCGTGTAGGTGCTAAAGGGTCTTACGGTTGTTCTGGCTACCCTGCCCTTAAAGTGGGTACTAATGAAGTAATGGGGTGCCACGATACACGAGCACAGGCTGCTGCACAGATCTATGCAATAAATCGTTCTGAAGGTAACATTGGAAAAAATATGCATGAGATCAAAGAAGGCGATTTTGTTATGGGTGCAACCACAGAAGGTTTAGTTCATGGCATGGTTGAACACATTATGACTGAAGGTGGAACTCTTGGAACACCTGGAACTAGATATGCTCTTGAGTCAATGCCACCAGAAAATCCTGCTATGTCTGTTAGAATTTATAAAGAAGAAGATGGTGGTTGGGAGCCAACTGCCTATAGTATTGGAATGATGTATGCAGATGCAGAAAAAATAGATATTGAAACACATGAAATGGATGCAGAAGAAACTATGAAATCTTATCATTCTAATAATGAAGAAGAAGATAAATGGGATAATCTTACCAAGGCATGTTGGGTTGGATATGAACAGCAGGGTATGAAAGAAAAAGATGGAAGAATGGTTCCTAATTGTGTACCTATTGGAAAATCAAATAATATAGACAAGGCAAAAGGTGTTTCTGTTGGAGATCATGTTCTGTTCGCTGTTCCAAAACCACCAGATAAAACTGAGTCTGCTCATGGAATTGTAGAAAGAGTTGAAAGATCTGGCACTGTAAAATTGCCTGGAACAAATGAAAGTGTTGAAGCATCTGCAGATAATCCTGTTGCTGTTGTAAGAGTTTATGCAATGGATGAAAATGGCAAGATGACTAGAACAGATAGACGTGTTGTAAAACCCTTTAGTTCTTTAAGAATTTCTTCCAAGCCTATTGATAAAGCAATGCATGATGACGATGAAGATGACGATGATGTAAAAAAAGCATCTGCAAAAGTAGAGTCAAGACTAAGAGAATTGGTTCAAGATTATAACAAAGGTAAAGAAGGAAATAAAAAAATAACTGTTGGTACTTTAAGACAAGTATATAATCGTGGTATCGGCGCATATAGAACTAATCCATCTTCTGTTCGTGGTAGTGTAGCAAGCGCAGAGCAATGGGCAATGGGAAGAGTTAATGCTTTTATGGCTGGACTTCGTGGAAGATTCCCAAGAAAACCATTTGATTTAGATCTTTTTCCAAGTGGTCATCCGAGATCAACTAAAAAGTTTGAATGGTCTGGATCGCTATTTGATATGAAAACCTTTAGGAAATAAAATGTCATCAGGAAAATACAAAAGACACGACGGATTTAATTCAATTCAAATTAAAGACGGTATGATTGTTCGTCTACGTAAAGATGGAACAATAAAAGCAATTCTAGGAAAATACGGGGAGTATAAGAAAAATGACAAATAACATTAAAGTTGTACAGCCATCAGATATACATAAAGAAGAAACATATACACCAACTTCAGGTATGAAATCTGCTGCTCGCCGTGCTCTTCGTTGGAAAGAAGAAGGCAAGGCAAAAGGTGCAGGAACTCCAGTAGGTTGGGGTCGTGCAACAGATATTGTAGCGGGTAGATCAATGTCTCTTTCTACAGTAAAAAGAATGTACTCTTTCTTTTCTCGTCATGAAGTTGACAAAAAAGGAAAAGACTTCTATAATACTAGTAACCCTTCAAATGGTCGTATCATGTGGGATGCATGGGGCGGAGATGCAGGGTTTTCTTGGTCACGTAAAATTGTAGAACGTGAAAAAAATAGAGCAGAAAAAGCATGGGAAGGCAGCGCATTTAATCGCTAGGGGGTAGCGCAATGGAAGATTTAAGCATTGAGGATTTAAAACAGTTGATTTCTTTTTATAAACAAAGATCATCTGAGTTAGAGTTTTCTAATTTGCAATGGCAGTTGAGATATGCTAAATTACAAGCATCTTTATCTCAACCAATTCCAGCAACTAAGGTAACAAAAACAAAATCTGAGTAGCGGATAATAAAATGGAATACGCACTTGCTAGTGTATTTGCTTTAGCATTGTCTTTTATTTTAATAAATTTGATTGGATCTAGAAGAAAAATATCAAGAAAAAAAATAATTTATCGTCAAAGCGATACACATAATTTTCTTAAAGAATTTTTTTCAAGAGATACTGAAATGGAAAATAAAACAACACAGTCTAAAAAAAGGCAAGAAGAGCGTGGAACAAAGATTATTGTTACAGAAGATGATAAGGCATATTGGGTAATAGATAATATTTTTTATACTACAAATGTTATAAATGGTAGGCCAGACTTTGATAATGCAAGGCCTATAGATACTTCAAATATGTCTAAGAAAGAACTTGACAAAATGCTTTTTATACTGGATAATTTAGGTAGAGGTGATAAGAATGAACGTGGTAGTTCAGGGAACTAGCGATTTTAACGAATATAACATATTCCTTCGTGCTATGGGAGTTGCTATGTCTGGCATGTCTGAAGATGATATAGAGTTAAATGTTTATTCTGTAGGCCCTGCCAAAATTAATTCTATGGTTATGGAGTTTGTGAATCTTTCAGAACGTGGAATGAAGGCTAGAGGTAAAAAGATTAAGTATTATAAGGTTCCATTTTCTTGGGTAGAAGAGAATATGGAATACATGAATTACTTTGCGTTTATGAGTAAACCAAAGCAGCCAGTATCAAAATTGATAGCAAAGGCAGAATTACAAGGGAAAGAAATAGGAATTTTTAGGTATTAATATGACACAACAAGATCCAAGATTTTTTTGCTACAAACAAGAATACTTTGGTGGCACAGAATATATGGCTAGATATTTTCATAAAAATGTAGCCCCATTTTTGCCACAACTAAAACAATATAACTGTTTAATTTTGCCAGGGCAAACAGATAAACCATATGCTGAATTAATATATGAACCAAAAGAAATTATTATATGGCTACATAATTTAGTAGATCAATTTGGTTTTCAACTTTATCATCTTTTTACAGATAAAAGATTTATAGATAAAATCAAATACATAATTACTGTATCTGAATATCATAGACAAGACGTTATTAACAAGACTGGTATTGATCCAAACAAAGTTATTGCTATCTATAATGCTATTGATCCTATTGAAAATGATCTTTCAAGGTTTGAAAATGTAGATGTTCCACAACTCATATACACATCTTCGCCAGGACGAGGGTTGGAAATAGGTTTAACTGCACTATCCAAATTAGATATTGAATTTAGACTTAGTATTTTCAATGAAATAGTTCCAGACCTAGTAAGAATAGATGATGGCAATAGAAAAATACTAGAAGATCCACGTTTCTTTTTCTATGGTAAAACCCCGCATAAAACAGTTCTAGATCATATGTCACGTTCGCATATCTTCATGCATACAAGTAATTGGCATGAAACGTTCTGCTTGTCTCTTGTAGAGGGCCTAAGTGCTAACTGTTTGTCTGTATACAGTACTTTTGGATCTTTAGGGGAAGTAGGATCTGGATTTGGTTTGCCATACGATATAGAAAATAATACACAAAAAGATATAGAAAAGCATGTACAAGTTTTTTCTAATAAGATTACTAAAGCAATTGAAATGATCAAAAAGGGAGATTTTGATCCAGGTAATCAAGCAGAAACTATAAATAATAAGTTTTCTTGGGATAACTTTAAAAATGCTTGGATTGATTTTTATGAAAAGAGAATATAAGTGATTATAAAAGATTTAAATCAAATGGAAAAAATAGTTTCCAAAAACAAAAACCTAAATTGGGTTGGTTGGGATATTGCAGATCGTCGTCGTACAGAGGCTGGCAGAACTGCTATTAACGGTGTTAGAGTAGATGGTCAATGGTACGTCCAGACAATTTATCCACTTACTAGCAACGGATGGGATTTACCGAATAAGTATAGGATGTAAGCCATGAAGCAGCACCTCTGGAAAGATGATGCTTTGTGTCTAGGATCAGATACAAATATATTCTTTGATGTATATGAAGAAAAAACAGATACAAGAGAGTTTGTTGATTCTCTTTGTCGTACCTGCCCAGTAGCAAGACAATGTTTTGCTGTTGGTGTCTCTGGTAAAGAGTGGGGCATATGGGGCGGGGTATATTTAGAAGAAGGCGAAATATCAAAAGAATTTAATAATCATAAGACTAAACAAGATTGGTCTTATACTTGGCAAGCATTAACGATGGGATAGTTATGTATACGGATAATATGCGTAGGGCTTTTCGTTCTATACCTGCTCCAAATAATTTTGCCATTTCTCTTATTGACAATGAGCACTTCCTTACGATAAAATTAGATGAGAAGTCGTTCTTGCCATTAACACATGACGAGAAAATAGAAGCGGTGAAATACGTCACCCTTGTTAAAAAGGCTTTAGAGATGGAGGGGGCTGTTGTGTTAGTAACACGAGAGCCATTAAAATGATAAAGTTATTATTCAAGTCTTTAGTTTGCATTGCCAAAGATCATCAGTTTATTGATGTTGGCAAATGCCCCTTTACTGGTAACCAATATAAAATGTGCACAAGGTGTCAAGAAATGGTAACAGCATAATGCAAACCTTTTTACCTCATTCAACATTTACTAAATGTGCTCAGGCTCTTGATAATAAAAGACTAAACAAGCAGATACTTGAAGGCTATCAGATTCTTAATGTTAATTCTGGTATGTCGAAGACTGGTGGATGGCGTAATCATCCTGCAGTTCTTATGTGGAAAGGTCATGAAGGCAGTCTACTTGAATACATAGGAGAGATGGTAAAAGAAGCAAAACTTCGTGGCATAAATACCGACGGTAACGAAAATAACATTAAAGCCTTATTTAATAAGGTAGGAGACATGTGGAACTATGATGTTCCAACATGGATGCATGATAATGTAAAACTTATGCGTGTTATTACTACACATAGATCAAACCTATTTAAGAAAGATCCTTTGTATTATGCTAGGTATCAGGTTGCTATGAATAGTCCTTATAATATTCCTTGCTGCCCTGATCGTAAAATACCGTGCCAGTACTACTGGGTAACACATGAAAGTAGAGTACAATAGTAGTATGGAGATATTAACAATAGTACTAGGAATCTTTACAATATCTTTTGCAATAGCATATGCTGTATCTGTATCAAGAATAAAAAAAATGACAGAGGCGTTCGCTCAAGTTCTAATAAGTCAGGCCCAATTAGAAGCAGCATATGAAAATTATGCAAAAGCAAAAAGCGTTATTAATGATGCGGATGTTCACACTCAGAGTTTTATTAAATTTCTTTCAGATTCTCGTGATTGGGCATTTCAATATATTGAAGAAGTTCAAGGCGGTTTAAAAAAGTTTATAAATGAAATACAGCCACAAATAGAATATTATGATAAATATGGCGCTGCGGTTGAAGGTATGGTTGCTCCACATGATTTTGCATTAAAAAAGATATCTGCAGAATTAAAAGAGTTAAAAAAACTTTTACCAGAAGAAACGCCAGATGATAGACGCTAGAGGAATACCAACCTGCAGATGCCCAAACTGTGGAGATACCTTGTTTAGAGCATTAGTTTCTTTTGATCCAGAAACCTATACAGTAGGAATGTATCATTTAGACATTCAGTGTCATAGTTGTGGCACTCTTGCTACTGCACCAACACCACTAGATAATCCAACACAAACTAATGATCAAATATAAGTTAAAACAAGCAGAAGAAGTTTTTGCATATGATTACCCAGTATGCGAGATAAAAGATTGCATAGAAAAAAGTGACAGACTTGCAATGACAGAAACAAGATTTGTTGACTTCTGTAAAAAACATCATGAGGAGTATATATTAAAATGAAAAATAATAAAGTAATTTTTATACCAGGATCACAACTTGCTGATTATGTTGGAATAAGCCCTAAACCATCTAAAAACTATATTCCAAAATGGTTAAAGGAAATGTCACAAGTTCAGTTAAAAGGGAATGGATTTTTTGGTCCTACAGCAAAAAAATGTATGCCATTTATGGATAGTTTTTTAACAGGGTACACACAAGAATTAATATGTGATGTTGAAATAATTTATAATGGAAAAGATAACAATGGAAATGATTTAATTAAATATATATGGCATGGCGATATCAGGCCAATTTCTTCAAGACAAGAAGATAGTGTGTCAGAAAAAACTTTTCCAAATTTTGATGGATTTTATAATTTTGAACCACATTGGATTACACAATGGGAACCAAAAACTCCTTCTGGTTACAGTACACTTTATACCCATCCGTTGAATAGACCAGATCTTCCATTTCATACATTAAGTGGAATTATAGATACAGATTCATGGCAAGGGCCTGGTCCATTAGGATTTTTAATTAAAAGGGGATTTCAAGGAATTATTCCAGCAGGAACTCCGATATATCAAATGTTTTTTATTAAAAGAGAAATTTGGAATTCTGAAAAAACAAAATATGATGAAAGGTATCAAACAGAAAAAATTTATAAAATAAAAAGATTTGCTCAAGATGGATATAAAAAAATACATTGGTCAAGAAAAGAATATAGGTAAATTAAAATGAAAGAGATATTACTATCAATATTAACAGGTTTTGGATGCGGTATTGCATTTGCTGCATTCAAATTGCCAGTTCCAGCCCCGCCAGTTTTTTCAGGCGTAGCAGGAATTATTGGGCTTTGGGCTGGCTATGCTATACTAGTTAAAGTCATATCCTAGGAGGAACAAATGACACAAAAAGAACTAAAGGCAATGCTTGCATCATACGCACGTTCAGTCGTTGGTGCAGCAGCAGCGCTGTACACTGCAGGAGTAACAGATCCAAAAGATCTATGGGCAGCACTTGTTGGTGCGCTAATTCCAGTAGCAGCACGTGCAGTCAATCCTAACGATCCAGCATTTGGACGTTTGCCAGCAGCATCTGCTGTTGAGTCGGCTTTGAAGAAGGCTAAGTCAAAGAAGGCTAAAGACGCAGAGTAATTAACTATTCTGTTATAGAGAGCGGGCTTAGAAATAGGCCCGCTTTTTATTTTAAAGAATCAAACAATTCTAAATATTTATCTTTAAGAATTTCTGGAGAAAAAGATTCAATACCTATATCTAAAGCCTTTTGTTTAAGTTGCATTTGATCTTTTTTTCTCATACTAACATAGTTATCAATAAGTCTTGCTAATTGTTTGGGGTCACCTGAATATACATCAATAATAGATTTTGCTCTAAATTCTCCAACTTTTTCTGCATCTATCAACCATTCTTTTGGCAAAACTTGATTATTAGGGGATAGGTCTGTCATAAAAACTGGAAGCCCACTGATCAATGCTTCATTCATTGGAAGGCAAAGTCCAGCATATCTTCTTGGCAAAATCATAGCGTCATATCCAGCATATAGATCTTCTCTGTTTTTTATATTTTGATGACGAAACGAAACTCGTGGATCTCGTGGTCTTCCTTCTAATTCAGTCTGGGAAGTTATAACCAAACTATAATCTTCTTTAGAATATTTTAGCATCTCAAGAACTGTATCTGTACCATTTCTATCTCTGGCAGCCTTTTTTCCAGCCACATGTAAAATACGATTATGAGTTCTAGCCATGTTTTCATTTCTTGCTTTATTGAATAGACTTATATCTGTTGGTGGGGGTAAATGAATAAGTTTAGCCTGATCTCCAAACCTAGTCTGCATTTCTTCAAACTTCCATAGGCTAGGTGCCACAAGAACATCTGGAAGAGACTCATCTTTACGCTCTATATTGACTAAAAACTCATAGTTATATTGCAGTATTGTTTTAACACCCATGTCTCTTGCTATATCTATAAGTAAAGAAGAATAAAATGTTTCACAAGAAAAAACTACATCTAAATCTCTAAGGAATGATATTATTTCTCCACGCTTAGGAAATCCAAATCTAGTGACTGCTTGTTCATAACCTTGATACCAATCAATATTTTGTTTATTTTTATTAAATGAACTAGAATCAATTATAAGAACTTTTCTTGGATTTAACATTTTTACAAGTTCTCTGGTTTGATTACCGAGGCCAGTATTATCGCACCTTACTATCATTCCCAGGTTCATTCTTTATACCCCCAGACTAAATCATCTGTAGTAAACTTTCTAGTTCCCTCACGACCATCTAAATGATAAGATCTTTTTATTCCGCCTTCTGGATGATAAATCCAAAGTTTATGTTTGCTCCAACCAAGATCTCCATGAATTTTACAGTCTTCAATTACAATACCATGAAAGCCATCTTCAATAAATGTTCCTTTCCATGCTTTTTGTAAAACCTCATTTCTATAATATGTAACTCTAGATAAATGTGGTCTCTGACTCCACTGAGAAGTTTTCATAAATCCATCTTCTAAACCAAACATTAAATGATTATGTTCGTGTGGAATCTGTTGTTCAAAGTGAAATCTAATTGTATTTGCTTTATCATACTCAAACATATCTAAACATTTTTGCCAATCAATATTATCAGATGTAAGTGGTGCATCACCTTCAACATAAAGCAGTATTGGTGTTTTTATTAGATTTATTGTATCAAGCATCATATTAGTTTGATGCTCATGATTTCTAAATACTACTGGCAATACATTTTTCCACTCGTGCATACACTTCCAAAGAACTCTATTTTTATATTCATCATAATCTTTTTTACGATCTCGCTGTTCTTCACGAAGTCCATCTATCTGCATAATTATTTCATTTTCTGGAAAGTGTTTACGAATAGCAGCAACTGTTTCGTCTATAATTCTGGTATCTGGATGGCTAGGCAAAACCGAGGTAGCCATAACAATAGTAACATCTCTAAGATGCATTTAGATCCTCCATGACTTTAAATGCAAAATCTCTTTTATATTTAATCCACCAGCATACCACCTTATGAAGGTTTGCAGGGTAGTCATTCATTAGTTCTAGATATATTTTATGTAAATCATTCCAGTCATGTGTTAGTTGTACTGGTATAGATTTGCCATAAATATAGTCATAGTAGTTTATTTCTCTGCCCTGCGAATCTTTTCTATCTCCTATGGGTAAGGTAAGCATTTCTATAGCCTCAAAGAATCTAAATGAATCTATTACTTGTGCACCAGATGGTGCTGGAGCAACCTTAGCGCTTGCTAATTTTCGATAGTACTCCTGTGGTGGGTCACCCTGTGCAAAGCCCTCTGTAGGGCAGTACAGAGCGTTTTCCATGCTGGACATGGCCTTGGCTAACTCCTGCCTGCGTTGATGTGTAATCTGTCCGCCAAAATAAATATTATGTTGTTTAATAGGATAATTAGGAAGATTGTTTTTTAGATGTTGAGGAACGCCGATAAAAAATCTATTATATTTTTCGTGTTTCTGGTGCGGGTATTGAATCCAAATACTTATATTAGGATGTTTAATGGCATCAGCATTAAACAAAGCACACTCATCTCCCGTTATAAATAATACAACACGATTAAGGTTTGCTAATTCTTGATTGATTTGTTCTTCACTACCTGCGTTTCCTTGACCTGGTATTACAACAAAAGCCCTATCATCTTTTGGTATATTATTTACTACAACTTGTTCTATATGATTACGTTCAAATGAGGATCGTAGTAGTTCATAATCCCATTTGCCATCAGCAGAGTCAAGTGGATTTGTAGAAAAAATATAGGCTTTTATCATTTTATAATCTTCCATAAATCTTCTTCTACAATTAATTTTTCTATTAAATTATTATTGATTTGAGATTCATATTGTTTAATTGCTTTAATTTTTAAATCTGCATAACTTGTATTTATTTTATATAAGTTATATTTTGAATTAAATTTATATAATCTTTTTAAATATAGTTCAGGATATAAAATTTTATATGGCAACTCTGCATAAATAAAATATGTTTTATTAAAATTGTCCATTAAACTAAAAAGAATATTGGATAAAAGTAAATGGTCTGGATGATGTATTCCCAATGGAATATAAATATTTTCATAATTAATAATAGTATCTTTTATCCAACTCAATAATAAACTTTCATCTTGTTTTCCATAAACATCATCTAATAAATCATTATTAATAATGCTTGCACCAATTATTTGACAGGCGTACTCATGTTCTTTACGAAGCAATGTGTGTTTTTTAAAGCCAATATCATCATCAGGAATTCCAGCAAACGCTGATGCAATGGTAAAGTTATTGTTTATACTAATATAGTCTCCCATAGAAAATATTGCATCATCTGTATGTGGAGAAAAAATTAAACTATTCATTTTCTAAAATACCAATGAGCCTCATGATTTTTTGCTAAAAACTCTCCACGATACCCTAGTGATTCTAAAAACCCTATTGTTTGCTCTGGAGTAGTGTTGTAGTCACGAATTCCAAGATCATCATGAATTGATATAAATATTTTTAAACTATTATTTTTTAATGTGTCTTCCGCACCTTTAAGAACTAAAAGTTCTGCACCTTCAACGTCCATTGTAATTGCACTGGGCATTATGCCTGTTTCAGAAACAAAGTCATCAAGTTTAATAATTGGTATTTGTTCAGTATTATCATGAATATATACATATTTATTTTTATCAATAATTGGACCTAAAGATCCTTTACCCCATCTATTAAGATCAGAACCTTCTCTGGTATCTGTTGTAATATCACCCATTAGTCCAGAATAACAACCACGTGGATCTATATTAAATCTTTTATACCACAATGCATGTATGTTGCCCCAAAATTCTGGAGTAGGCTCAATTAAAACCATATTTTCTGGTCCAACTATTTCAGCATAAATTAAATTACACCAACCACATTCTGTTCCAATATCAAAGAGAACATCACCTTTATTGAGATGCTGCCTCATACTTTCAATTCTTTCTCTTTCCCAATAGTCCCAAACATCCCAACTTGCTAATGGTTCATTAAGAGTAAGAGTATAGTCATAATTAAAAGTTTCACCTTGACGAAGATAACCAACCTCTTTCCATTTAATATCACTTCTTTCTATAAACATCATATGCCCAACTCCTTTAGTATTTGTTCCCATCTATGAACATATGTATGCTCACGTTTAGTTCTTTCATGCCCTCGTAATCTTATCTGCTCTCTTTCATCATCATGTTCTAAATAATAATCTATCTTTTTCTTAAGATCATCAAGATTACCGTGTTCGTACCAAACAACTTCATCATCTTTAAAATATTTATCAAGACCAACTATCTTAGGATAAATAGTAAACCCACCACGACCAGTACTTTCAAACAATCTATCACTTGTATAATATGGATAGTTAAAATTAATATTTAATGTATCACCAATTGCAATTTTGCTACGAGCATATATACGATTAAGTGCGTCGCCTCTTACAGTTCCAGTATCACCATCTCCACCTACATGACAGAAACGATCTGTATATGTTTCCCTTAAGAAGTCTATAAGTTGTGGTCTAAATGGATACTCTTGATGATACCTTTTACTTCCCACGAAAATAACATCATAATCGTAATACTTTTTATTTTTATCTGGATGAATATAACATTCCTTGTCATACACTCCAGGTGGCATAAAATGACCTTTAACCTTTGTATTTTTATTAAACCAGTCTGCCATTAGTTTATCTACAGTAAAAAAGTGACCTATTGATCTATAGAAACCATCATTTTCAAGATCCTTTTGTCTGTTGATACCAAACCAAAGATCAAGATGATATGTCATTGTTGGTATTCCGTGCTTTTTTAATTCATGCAAAACATCAATCATATCTATGCTACCAGGAGTTTGCCATCCATGAGTATGAACCCATATAAATAAATCAGAGTCAAGAGCCTCACTATAAATTACTTTAGCCTTTACCTTACGCTCTTGTAGTTTTATTACCGTGTGACCTAATGATTCAAGGGATGCCGCATGATGATTTTCGCTAGAATAGGGAACTTCAAAGTTTCCTAAAAAAGTAATTCGTGCCAAATTATACCTCCACTTCTAAATATTATATCATGCTATAATTGTTTGACGGGGTAAAAATGAATTTTGTATACATATGTCGTGGTGGAGAGAATGAAGAACTTAGATATTCTCTTAGATCAGTTGCTGCCAGTTTTCCAGACTCTAACATATGGGTTGTTGGCGGTATTCCAAAATGGTATTCTGGTAGTAAAATATCCATAGAGCAAAACGCTGGCAAATGGGCTAATGCTATAAATAACTTAAATGCAATAATTGAATCTTCCGATATACAAGAAGAGTTTGTTTTGATGAATGATGATTTCTTTATCATAAACAAGATAGACTCAATTAAACATTATCATGAAGGTCTTTTGCTTGATAAGATAGAAAAATATAATGAACTTAAAATGGATCCCAACTATGTAAAAAAACTTGGGCATACCTATGCAAGACTACAAAGAATGGGAGTAGAAAATCCAATTAGTTATGAAACGCATACTCCAATGACCATGCTAAAAGGCAGATTAGAAGAGATTATGCAGTACTGTCCTCCTAGTTTATGGAGATCAATGTATGGCAATGTTCACCATGTGGGCGGGGAACAAATAAAAGACGTAAAGGTATACTACCGTGATAGATTTGCAACCATATCTAATGACTATACAGCGTCAGATTTGCCAGTATTATCAACAGATGATGAATCTTTTGTAACTGTAAGAGATTTAATATTAAAGAAAAAGTTTACAAAGAAAAGCAAATACGAAAAATAAAACTATCGCATGAAATGATAGTCCCCATCGGGGCCATTATCAGAGAACATTCCCATACTCTTAAAGCCTTGTGATGCAAGGTAGTCAATAATAACTTCCTTCTCAGGAGATCCTATATTATATTCTACATCTCTTAGTTCTACTATAAGGTGCTCGCAGGACTTTAATGATTCCGTTGCCCCCATGAGAACATCTAGTTCAGCACCCTGAACATCAATTTTAATTAATTGTGGCTTATTCAACATTTTATATTTAGCGAGATCGTCGAGAGTTATTGTTGTCATTTTAACAATACTTTTATCATCAAAAAGATATTCTGCTGCTGGACTATATTTAGGATTTTCTCTGTAATAAGAATTGCCAGCAAAGTTTTCGTTATTCTGATAAAACTTAATTTGTTTTCCAGATTCATTGCTAAGTGCTCCAATAAAATACTGTAGTCCACTTTCTAAATATAAAGTTTCAAATGCATCAGTTGCATCAAATAAAACTATCTCACTGTCTGGCCAAATCATTTCTGCTCTTTGTGTCCAATGTAGAACACACGCACCTATGTCATATATTGTTGTAGGATAAAAGTCAAATTGATGTTTTAGCCTAACTAAATAATCATGATGGTTTGTTGGTAGATTTTTATAATCACTTACCTTTTTTATATTTTTAAGTATGTTTTCAGAGTATTGCTTTGCCATTAAGATATCCTATCGCTCTTTCTAATCTTAGCACATCATCCTGAAATACACCAATGCCACGATTACAGTTATGGCATAAAAAGCCTCTGAAAGAATCTGTTTCATGATTATGATCTACAACCCAAACACTTGCATTGCCACCAGATCCCTTTAATTGATCTTCATTCTTTAGGCATATAGGACATATATATCCTGGATTTGGATATCCATATTGTTCTTTTAGTTCTTCCCTGCGCTTTGCTAATTTTTTTGCACAATTTTTACACTCTGGTCTTAGATATCTTCCACCGCTAGATGGCGAAAATGCAGACTCATCTAGTTCAAACTTACACTTACTACATGTTTTCATAGAGCGGATAGCGGGAATCGGACCCGCACATTAACCTTGGCAAGGTTACGCACTACCACTATGCAATATCCGCACAGTAGAGCAGGTAGGACTTGAACCTACGATAACCGAATTATGAGTTCGGGGCCTTGACCAACTTGGCTACTGCTCCGCTATTTTTCACTAATTAACTTTTTAATATTATTAACTTTAGTATAAGCATCTCCACCAGCATCAATTAGTTCCATAATCTCATCAAATGCTTGCTTACGAGCCTTTTTACATCCGTTGCAAGGACAAATCCAATTATTTTTTTTATTCATGTTTAATCCAATAAATTATTTTTTATTTCCTTTAAAACAATTTTATTTGTATGGCTTTTGGTAAACCTAGAATAAAGATCAGTAAAACTAGACTTTGGCCTTATTTGTTTATAAAGTTCCATTTCTATTGCTATGTTTCTTATCTTATCTGTTAATTCAAATCTTTTCAATTCTACTTTTTTTTCAGTATTAAATTTTAAATAAAAAGCAGGATCATTTTCTTTGACTTTTAATTCATTATTGTTTTCCCAAAGTATATATGTAAATGGAAATGGTCTTATCCATTTTGATATATTAAAAGATCCAGATGCTACTGTAGCATATTCTGATGCTACAGGATTATGTAAATATGGTGCTGTTTGTTCCATTTCAATATCATCTTCTGAAAAAAACAACCAAAAAAAATCTGCATCTACCATATATCTATTATCAAAAGATGATGATCTAAGCATCCATGAATTTAGATTTTCACTTTCAAAATGAGGTTCTTCAACTGATCCACCAATTTTTATATAAGAACTAAGAGGTGAATTTACAACAAAAGTATTTTTATATAAATTTTGAAATGATGTACATGATTTATAATTTCCAAATCTACCATTAAAATTTACATCTTTTATTGTTTTTGGAAGTGTTTTAATGATTGGCTTTGGTTCTTCACAAAGCATATTTACTCTATATACTGAGTCTTTGTTTCCCCAAGGTGTCCAATAAACAACTGTTTTATTATTTATCATTACACCTTTCCTTGCTGCAAATCATGTTTTCTTTTAATTTTACCTTCACCTACACCAGTCCAATACATGTTATAGTAATTAATGTCATAAGAAAATGTTTTTAAATGTGCAACGTGTGCGCCAGTGTGTGCATATGCTTGAATACCAGCCTCTTTTGCTTTTCTAAAGAATGAAACATCTTCACTAATAAATTTATTTGCTGCTTGTTGGTTTTCTCCAAATACAGAAAATTCTCCAGCAACTTCACGAACCTTTGGAACAATTGATCTATGCATTAGAACAAAACCAAAGCCAGCAACATCAACAGGAATTAATTGATTTTGTGGCAGTGGATGAATTGCTCTAGTTATATATTTATTATCTGTATCCATATAAAGCGCAGGTGTTGGTTCCATTAGACTTTGTTCATTTTCCTGACTTACAAAATACACACCAGTTACTAATGGCTTGGTAATTTTATCTGCTGAATCCCATAATAATTGAAATGCTTCCATGCTCATAACAATATCTGAGTCTATCCACATTAACCAATCACTTTCCATATTGTCATACCAATAATCAATAAGAGACTGTCTTTGTCTTGCAATTTGATTACCTTGAACACGAATACTGCTTGTTACTTTAATTCCCCTGCGCTGTGCTTCAAGCAGGGTATTTAACAAACCACTTGTAAATCTTCCTTCTACTGTACCACCATCACACCATGCAAACGATACTGTTTCCTTATCGCTATGTCCAGATGTTGGCTTGTCTTGAATATTTTTAGGTTGTGTTTTACTAGGCTGATTCTTGGCCATTCTTATGCTCCTTTAGATGACGTGATAATGTATCGTGAGCAAAGATCCCCCAACGGACTTCAAGTTCTTTCCCACACTTGTTGCAAACTGCTACTCTACCTTTTTCCATAAATCTATTGTACACTAAATATTTTTATTTGTCAATTATTCACAAATATATGAAAATGACATATGAAATTTATCTTCTGTTGCAGCATTGAACGGGGTATTGAAATCCATTGGCTCATCTTCTCCAGATCCAGCATGTTGCCACAGTGTCATTGTAGAACTTGAAGGCGATAGGTGTCCTTTAAGACTATAATGTTTAAGAGATGGTAATGTATCATGAGCAGAACCACCATAAACATCTGTATGATATTTAGATGCAAAAGGCAAAGTTAAAGAATATTGACCAGTGCCAAAATTAGTTACGGTTGTATATAAAACATCAATTTGTAGCATAACCCAATTGCCAATTTTAATATATGATCCAGTTGCTGGAGTTCCAGTAAATGTAAGACCTGTACCAGACCATGTTGGACTATATGAATTTATCTGAGTTGTAAGTCCGCCTACATCACCAAAAGCAGGATGTGTAAAACGTGCCATTAGTCTTTAGACTCCAGCCCAGTTTTAATAACTGCAGCAGTTAGTCCACTTGTGGAAGCGACAATGTAAAGATGATCTTTCGACGGTAGTTCAAAAGATATTGAATGATTAGGAAGAATCCTAAAGCCATAACTAGATGTTGTAACTCCCTCGCCACCTACATAAACATAGCCTGCTGTATTATTATTCTGAATTGTAATATCAAAGCCAGAATGAGTGGAACCAGGAGTTAGTTTGGTTGCACTATCACTAGCAAGTGTGTATATTTGATGTTCTGTCATAAGATTATTATATCACCTCTGTTTTGGTTCTAGTTTGTCCCAGTGCCCTGCAGGACTTCCTTGATACATTTGTCCAGTTTCTCTATCAATGAGAAGCCATTTAGTTGGTGCTAAAGTCTTTACAACAAGCAACACTTCTTCTAAAGTTTCGGGGTATTGAAAAGACTCACGCATTATCGTCCCTGTTCGTAATGTCGTAATGATATGAATCAGAATCTTCTGTAATCCATTTAGCAGCATCTTCTACATCCCATTTGCGGGTATTGATTAAGCGATGTATAACAGGCTTACCAGGCTTAGTAGTGAAGGAAGGCTCTAAGGCAAAGATACGATTGTTTGGCTGAATAGCAAAGTTACCATCATCACGCTGAATAACATGACCACACTTATGTTGGCCAGGGTTTTCAGAATAACCATCATCTAAACTATTTGCATCTCCGCTATACCAGTCAAGAGTAAATAAATATTTGCCAGATATCTTAGTCTTAGTTCTATCCATATAGAACATACGAAGGTTTGCAAGATTTGAAAACTTTGTCACGGTAATAAAAGGACTAAATGAATTCCACAATACTAGATTATGTATATCAACTTCAGGCACATTAGGTTCGGCGCAGAACGCATTGATTGGCATACGCCACCAGATACCACCATCTTCCATCATAAAGTGAAATAGTGGACTGCGGTTCGGTACACTGGAAACGCCAAAGATCACGCAAGGTAAGTAAACGTCGTGGCTATCTTTTTGGTTCCGCAAAAAATTACCCCGCACATAACATTCAATCGGCGGGATGTTAGCATTTAATTCGGGCATAAGTCAATTCTACCATCTCGGCGCAAAAGAGATATCAAACCACCATCCGCCCCTTTGCAGGGCGGTATGGTTTAAAAATCCCCGTATGCGTATTCGTCACTATTCATATTCACCATTCTAGATTTGCCACAAGGACAAGGTGGAGACTGATGAATGTTCTTTGGATCAATGTCCGAGATAATAGCCATAATGGTTTTGCACATTGGACATTTGAATAACCATTTTGATGTGTATTTACTTTCTTCCACGAGCAACCTCCGCTGCTTGCATTCTCATTCCCAAACCATTCAACTGAGACGACCCGCCAAGATCGATTGATTCAATCTGACTGGCTATACGCTCACGCATTTCATTTTCAATGGCTATAATTGTCTTCCCGACTGTGCCCCACATGGAAGCACCAAAGTTTTTATGTACTTCATTCCAAAAGTATTTACCTACTTCTGTTGTTATTTCATCTTCAAAATTCATTTTCTTCTTCCTCTTCAAAGTCAAGATCTTCAAATGCTTTTGCTAAATCGCTAAATGCCTTGTATGCACCAAAGGCTGCAATAAAGGCAGCAAGCGCAAGTATCGTAATCTTTTTATTTCCCATAATTAATTACCTTAAATGCATCGCCTGTTTCTTCATCTATAAAGTCCCAATGAAACTCTTCCCAATAAGGAACACCATCTTCATTGTAATCATCCCATCCAGGACCTTCCATATCTAAATCATAAACATAAAATGTTCCATACTTATTATAAATAGGCCAAAAAGTATCCCAAAGAAATAAATTAACTTTATATCTCCAACCAGTATACCCGTTATCTTCCATGTAGGATACATCTAGTAGGCCTCTTGATGCAATGCCACCTAGCCAGTTTGCAATCCAGCGTAAAGGGCGACGGGATTTATGAATAGCCACAGAGTCATCTAAAATAGACCTAACCTCATTCATACTGTCTAATTGATCATAAGGCATATGCCAACACTCCTAATAGAAATCCTATAATGAAGGAAGCCCCGACCAAGGTAGAGATAAAACGCTTTTCAAGATAGCGTTTGATGACAGCCCGTTCTACCTCACGGTCTACTTCATAAATTTCCTCGTCAATATAGTATTCAGCCATCAAACCAGTATACCCCATTTCGGGCGGGGAGTCAAATAAAGACTACGATTAAAGTAACTAAAGGAAGTATCCACCATATATGCTTAAGCATGTTATTCCTCAAATGAGGTTTGGGATTCTAGCATAGCGTTGATATCGCCATTAAGAGGATCATGGTTTGGGCATACGGGAAAGAGTTGATAGCCAATTGCTTTTATACCCTCGGATTTTTGATTACAGAAATAGCACTTAGCCATAAACGCTAGGTTCTTCTGTCGCATATCGTCCAGTAATTGGACTAGGCGTACATCTTTATACCATTGCGTGTTTTGGCTAGGCATGGACATATCCCATTACATAGGCACAGGTTTTACAGACATACATGGTTTGGTTTGGTAAAACCATTTTAGTAAATGTGTGTTTGTCATCATCACAGTATCGCATAGTTCTCCTAATTTTAATGAGCAGTTTTTCTCATACTCAGGAGACTGCTTCCAATTTCTGTGGATGGGGTGGAGCAAATTTATCAGATCCCCATATGCGGTTTTGTGGTTGCAGGTTACCCTGCTTAACAATTATAGCATAAAAAGTTCTTACTAAAATAAAAATGATATTCCATTCGTGGAGGAAAGTGGAGGGAAGTGGGGAATGGAGCACTTTTCATAGGGGGCTTCGTAATGCCAAACCCCAAACCTTTCAATCCCGATATCCCCGATATGGGCGTATCATACACTAAGATATATGGTTTGTCAAGTCCTAAATACCGCCCAAAAAATGTAGAAAAATATAACAAAACGTTATAATAATATAACAAAATGTTACAATACCAAACCAAAATATCCAGAAATCTGGGAAAAAATAAATGGGGTTCGTAATGTCTTATATATGGGGGATTAGGGATACTTTTCTATACCCGCCCCTGCGGGGCCGCCGCCTGCGGCGGGGTATTTGACAAAGATCGTAATGTCCTGTATACTTATAAGTACATTGAGATCAGGTTACCTTTCTGGCCTGGTCTCAATTTTTTATGGTTTGGGAGTACTTGACAAAAGATACAAGGTTTGGTATACTGCAAACTTTCTGGCGGGGCTACGGTTTGATCGTTCGTAATGTCTCGTTCAGCGGGGGCTACGGTTTGGCCGTTCGTAATGTCTGAAAATGGGCGGGGAATTTAAAGAACATCCTAATACCGCTATAGTATATATAACAAACCATGGTTTGGGGATATAAGGTTTGGGATCGTAATACCTCTATCGTAATATCTGGTTTGGGATGCCTGGATTGTCTGGTTTGATAGTATTTAGCGGCAACTTCTAAAACGGGGCCGCAGGCGATTACGGAGTATCTTCTCCTGCTGCCCAGATTTCTGTGATGTGTTCAAACCCCGTATCTTTTATTCCGATTATCCCAAGAAATAAATCCCAAGTTTCTGCGACATACTTCTTGCCGTCCTCAGTAATTTCACACAAGCCCTCAGCAGTTAGGTAAGCCAATGGCAAACCTACATCATTGAACTCTATAAACTCTTTCATTTTTTCATTATCACGAAACTGCGTATAGAAATCTCCTAAGATTTCTATTTTCTTAGAAAAGTCTGTCGTCATAGTATCCCCCTTGTTGGTAGTATTCTGCTACATCTTTATTATACCTTGCCGAATCCAAAACCTCAATAGCCCTGCTATAAACAACATAGGGATTAGAGTGAGCAAGATGATAGCCTACTGCTTCTAAATCAAGACCAAAATCAGATAGAACAACGCCTATCTTTCGGGCAGCCTTCTCCTCAGAAGTCATACCTACTCTTCGGTTGATTCTATACATAGTCGCTCCTATTCTATCAAAAAAAGTGGGGGAGAGCAAGTTCTACCCTACCTGCTCTCAACCCCTATTGTGAGGTGACCCCTCATCCTCACATTATGGCCTGTTCACCACGCAGGCCCCTCATTTAAACCATTGCTGGCAGATTGTAATCAATGAATGATTGTATTGGGTGAGATGACCCATGGTGTATAACAGTATTGTTAGTGAAGTCGACGGTGACTGGTTCATAGGACTCCTCGCCACCCTCCCTTCCTACATGTAGGCCAAACCCTGTTTCTTCATTCCAGGACGGTCCTACCAATTGACTCACAGTGATACGTAGTGCATATGGAATGTCTCCCATAGAAATACGTGGCATTGCTGCATTCAGTGCTGCAGCCAAATCTGGAAATTTACTGTCCCCACCCCAATGGCTGTACAGTGTTAAATCTCCCGTCGGTGTTACAAATGTAAAGTTAGTTCTTGCTCCCATTATGTTTCCTTTCTAGTTGGTTTGCTTTAAGTGTATCGAATTCAAGAGGTAATGTCAATTGGATCCATTCATTCATCATCTGCCTCTATCTCATTCTCAAAATCAATAATGAGTTTAGCAACTCTGCCATTCTCATCCATTTCTGCGAATACAGAATAATATCCGTCACCATAGCCAGTTGTAGATACAACAGCCCTGCCAGTCCCAATCATGCCAAAGTTATCTTTTAATGTGATACCACAGGCACCAAGGTAGCCGTATTCTCCAGCCTTATTAATGTGATTATCAAATGGCTCTTTATCTCTATTCCAGTCTTGCCATTCATCCAGATAGCATGGGTCACCAATCATTACCTGCCCACTGTCGACAGAAAATCCACCCACGTATTTTAGTTCTAGGTCATCAAACTTCATCGTTAGCCTCCCTTGCCATGATAGCAAATGACAAATCATATGTCAAACTGTATAAATGTGTTAGAGCGTCGACTTGGCCTTCCCAATACTTACGCTCCATAGAATCCATTGCTTCTTCAGTCTCATTCTCTACCTCTTGTGCACGAATGAGTTCTTGTTCTGCTTCAAGCATTAAAACTTTTAAATGCCCGTGCATAATATCAATACCACTAATACCATGGTCCACCTGTCGCTGCAGGTATGGTTCTAGTGTTGTTGGTGCTATTTCCATTACAACATCTCCTCTATTACTGACAGCAGGTGTGCTGTGGCAATACGCTGTCCCTGCAGCCAGTTATACTCAAAGTCTAACTCTGAATAATCTTTTGAGGCAGGGTCAAGTGATTCCATTTGCTCACTAATTGATTCTGAATCTTGGTCAATGCTAATCAAATGTAACTTAGTATATTCGATTAACTTGGTCTTTCTATTAATATATTCTGATTCCATTATGCTTCTACCTTTCTATAGTCAGGAACGTTGTCCAAGTATATCTTGTGAGTATCGCACTCTGCAACACAGTCAAGGTCTGCCTCGCCCATATAGTGACATGAATCACAAATCTCACCACAACCTTCCTCACAATATTCGAGGGTATTTATAGAATCACAATCTCTACACTTATTCTCATATGATTCTTCCTCTGTAGCAATACCGTTGTTAAAATTAACAGAGCCACCCCAACCTGTTTCTTCCTCATAAGATAGATTCATCTCTAGGCTAGGATATTGTTCTGATAATTTAGTTATAGCCTCAATAGGTGGAGACCAAGCAGTATTAAACTTATAGCCTAAAACAGTTGTGCTCTCCTCATGTAACTCAGTATCAGGATACTTATCGTTATCATGAACTGCAACATCCCATTTGGTTCCCCAGTTACGAACATTCCAGTCATACCAGCAGTTACCCTTGAACATAAGGGCTTCCTCTAATGGTTGTCCGTGTTCAGGTTGTTTGATGTATTCCTCGTCGGATACACCGTCCTGAATATGATTATATATATTATGAAATGCAAATACTGGATTAGAGTATGTAGTATCTGCTAATTCCATTTTGCCAGTTGTTGCATTCCATGAATCATGGGTCTTGACAAAAGGCTTGTTGAGTTGTCGTTTGATATCTGCAATCAGGGCTTCGTCACCTGAGATATCAAGATAGTTGTAACACCAATTTGGCATTATAGGTCCTTTCTGTGGTGATTAAATTCTAGCAAAAATGGCAGGGTATGTCAAACACGACCCTCTGCAATTAATCCTTGTAAGAAATCCTCTAGATCTCTTAATACTGCTCTATCTTCATCTGCAAACCTACCTGTCATATGATGATGAATAGTATAATTTAAAGTCATAAGCATTTTATCTATTTGTTCTTCTGTATAACCTAACATATTACCCTTTCTGTGGTTTGTCAATAATACCAAAATTCGGGGAAAAAAGCAAGTCGTTCTTAATAAAATAAAAATATCACACTATCTTATTTATCATAGGTGGCGGCAAATTTTTATTTGCGATGCGTACGAGATTTGAACTCGTGATCTCTACCGTGACAGGGTAGCGAATTAACCAAACTATTCTAACGCACCAAAAAAAATTGAGCAGTTTATACTCGTGCTCAGGAGTTGCGAATTACTTACGCAATCGCTAGAACATCTTTTACTACTTTGAGCAAACGATTTTTTTCTGCCGTGATAGTAGCGTCAAAACCACTAGCAGCAGCAAGTAGAGATTCGTTAGAACCACCACGAGCAGTTCTGTGCCAATCAAGGCGTTCGGTTAGAGCATTGAAAGCACCCCAAGCAGAGCCAGCAATCATGCCATTGAATTCGCCTGTGTAAATATCGTTGATAGTATCAACTTTATTTTCCCATTTCTTGATAGCACCCTTAGAATCCTTTTCAGGCTTAGGATAAGCAGCAAGAATAATATCGTTGAATTGCGTAGCAGTGATTTCTTTCTGAATCATAGCATGAGCCATTCTATCGAATTCGTCCATGTAAGCATTAGCAAGACCTAACGCTGTGCGAGCAATTTGAATTTTACCTTCAGCAGATTGCGTATGACGAATCTTGAAAGATTGCTTTACGCCGTCCTTCTTACGCTTTCCACCTAGAGCAAGATTGAGAGTGTTAGCACACACAACACGAACAGGTGTGATTGAGGCTTGAATAGCAATAGAGCCGTCATGTGATGTGTTGATTAGTAAATATGTCTTTACTTTATCAGCAACACCTGTCGGGTCTAATACTGTTTCACGCTCAAGAGCGAGAGAGCCGAATACTACACGCCCACCACGAATGGAGCCAGCAGTTTCCCAACGCCCACCACCATCTAACAATGTATCACCGAATGAAAATAATTCTTCATTCTGTAGTGGAACATAACGCTCACCTACAACACCAAGAACATCTGTCTGAGTGTTATCTGTAGGATTTGTTCTAACAACATATTGATAAGATTTATCTGAGGTTAGTGTATTTGGAATCTCAACATCAACCAATCTAACATTCCAATTATTTAGATTAGCAGCAGCAAGCATTTCTGCCGTATTTTTTTCTTCTGTGAAAACTGTGCCTAAGCCATGCCAAGCAGGTTCTCTGAAAGAAGCGAAAGAAGCAACGCCATTTTGCGTTTCTAATTCGTGAGCCATTTTTTTCCTTTCATTAGTTATTTACAACCAATCTTAGCAGACATGGGTGAGAATGTCAAACTATATTGGGGAAATGTCCCGACACGCCGTAAACTTGACAAAGCCAGGTTTTGCGTGGCGGCAAATTTAAAAGGCCAGTTTTAAATCATGGCCCAGGATCTTGGATAGCCCCCTATCACAAAGTTGTGATGTTATCCACTTCTGCATCTGCACTTACGTCGTATGCATATGAATCGACATTGACATACAAATCAAGATTATCAATATCAAAATCTTTGAGGTCTGCAAGTGGGATGCTAACAGTTCCTGTGATTGTTGCAGTTGCTTCGAATTCAATATCTCTAGTTGGATTTAATCCAAAGATGCTGCAGATATCAGAGACAATCTCCTCTGAATCCATATCAAGATATTCAGGAAGACGATTTTCTAATTGTCCTACCTTATCAGAATATTCTGATAGTCTCTTAGATTTTCTACGGGCTTGTTCTAGGTCCCATTCAATCTCTGTTACCTTTACGGTGGGATATGAGATAGTTTGGTCCGTCGCATCCAAATCAATAACCTTGTAGGTTACTAACTGGTTAGGGTTGTAGTGGGCTGGTACTACTGTTTCGTTATTTGTTTCCATTTATTCAATGTCCTTTCCCATTGCTTCCATTTCTTTTATTGTTTCTAGCATATCATTTATTTGGCTTTCGGTCAAGCAGGCATGAGTAACTAGAGTAGCAGTCATCGCTGATAGATGAGCAGAATACATATACATTGCTTTGATAAAATCATCTTCATCTAGTTCGTGTCTGTGATGAAAAATAGCAGAAGCCATTCCCATAACTTCCTCATCATGAACGGCATCTCTCGTTGCCTCTTGTATTGCTAATGCTGTTGATATCATTAGGGCTTTCCTTTCTGTTGGTAAGTATTTAGTTTAGCAGAAATCAGGGAAAAATACAAATCGTGCCGTAAATGCCCCCTGTGAGAAAAATCACATGTGGCGGCAAATTTTGGGAGCAGTTTTACATCATGCTCAGGATGAAGGTTCTCAAGGGACTTTCGCAACAAGATCAATGCAATCTAGTTTTGCATCGCAGGTTGCCTTGAACGCAGAGAACAATTTTGTTGTGACGGGAATCTAGATGATTACACAGTTCAAACCCGTCACAATTCTATTAGTATGTTTTTACCATAGCAAATCTGGTTTGGTTATTTGCCAAGCGTAGCATAACTTTGGTGACATTGTGACGCATTGGAACGAACTTTTCAATACGACCTGTGATACCTGTTTTGCTTGTGGTGAATAAGTCACCGACCTGGTAAGTATAGCCTCCGAGTGTCATTTGTATTTCCTTTCTGTTGGTGTGTTGAGCAGTTTTATCTCATGCTCAGGAGAGTAATTTACAAGTATCTTGCGATAGAGTTGTAAGTAGAAGTGGAAACTGTTTCCTCATCTGTCATCTTGAGAATACGGATAGCGTTCTCAATTTCATCTACCATTTCCTTGTATTGCCACTCATGATAAGTGTCAAAATCCTTTTCAGGTTCTTTTGGTAGGTCAATAGCACCTTTAGGCAAGCCAAAAGAAACATGAACCATGCCATTGTATCTTAGATTAGCAGATAAGTCCTCTGCCTTGCTGATAGCGTTGAGAGCGAGTTTAGCAACATCTTTAGACCACTTTTCGTGAGCCTTCTGATACTTCTCCTCGTTAGTTGCTTGATTAGCCTTATCCTTTTGGATTTGTGCTAACTTTGTTTCTAATGCCTTGATTACCTTTGTGGTGGCAATTTTGACATTTATGGATTTGTTATTTCTAGCCATTTGTTTTTCCTTTCTGTGGGGTATCTATCCTAGCATTTCTAAGATAAAAAATCAAATTGAGCAGTTTAGCCTTGACATGCTCAGGTCAGGTTAGCCTACGCTAAAATTACGCTTTCCAAGTTGTCCAGCGTGTATTGCCTTCAACATCAAGTTTTACACGAACCGAGCCATTGGCGTTCGGCACGATTTCCTTGATAACACCTGTTACCTTAGACTTTTGTGAAGTGTAGGTATCTCCTACCTTGTATAGTGCTGACTTACGACCTGCCATTTGTTTCTCCTTTTCTAGTGGTTGTTATTACTGTATTATTATGACATTTTGGGTTGTATTTTGTCAAGTCCAAATACCATAAATCTCATTATTTGAGATTAGTGACCTAGCCCTGCGAACACAAGCAGAAGCCCTATCACTAATAAGATTATTATTGTTTCCATTAGTCCCCTTATCTCTTTTTGGCACTAAACACTATGTCTGCCTTGTTATAGACACACAAGGAACATTTTACACAAGCAGAGCCTTCTTTGTCAATTAGGGGAATTGCTTTTTTATTTTCAGGGCATTTAGCACCTACCCTGCCAATCATATCTTTCATATCTGCCTGTCCTATTGCGAAAGTATCGGCAAGGTATGCTAATCTAATTCCACTTTGAGATAACTCTACGGCTTCTTGTTTGTTATCTGTATCAGTACTAAAATAGAGAGATAAGTTGTCAATCTCTTTTAGCATACGGGCTGCGGAGGGTACTCTAGTATAAACCCAAAATTGTATGTCAGGATTATTTAGAATAACGTGCTTCCATGCGAAAGTGTAAGTGTCATTGAAAAAGTCCCCGTCCCAATGAATACGAAAAAGTTTCGGGGCATTGCGTTTATCACAATCAGCCCTAAACTCATCTATCATGTCGGAGATAAGTTTTTCCATAGTGTCATGGTCTGCGTCTTTGAGCAGGTTCCAATTATGGAGTAGAGTATCCCTTACTCCTTTGTAAATCTTTTCGAGTTTTCCTGCGTAGCATACCTTAGAACAAGTAGGTGTTTGGTTAGGGCATGAGAAATCTTTTCCAGCAGGTAATCCGAAAGTGTTGGCAATCGTTGGGGTTTTTCCGTTGGTGATACGGCATTGGCTACCTTTCTATCGTTAGAGCGTTTTAGTTTCATGGGGTTCCTTTCTGACCTTCAAGAATAACATTTTAGTGTGGTTTTGTCAAATTTTTGTGTTTAACTTTTCGGGAATAAACTTTCTTGTTCCTTAATGGGGCAGCAGCGTTAGATCTCCGTAACTCTTGAATACGGCGTATTTCTGACTGCGTTTTTTTATACATGAAATAATCTTATCAGATTTCGGGAAAAAAATCAAATCCCACGTAATTGGGAGTTTCTGTACAAATCGGACGGGGCGGCAAATTTATTCTAAAATAAATAATTCAAATTGTTCATCATCAAAAATTTCTAGCACATCTTTCTCGCCATACTCATCTTCATGAATTAAAACAAAACCTTCTTTAGTTGGTGTGATAGAAATAATTTTGACAATACTCTCTGCAATACCAATTAGATCGTTTTCTTCTAATTGGTCTGCATTGAGCACATCAACCATGCGATAATCCATAGTTAGCATTGTAGCCTATTTTATAGTTACTCTGCCGTCAGCATAAAAGTTTTTTGTATACATTTTACCTGTTGGGTCTGTGAGATTATAGGTTGCGTATTCTTTAGCGTTGCCGTGGTCTTTACACAAAGCCCAAAGTTGAGCAGCATCAGTAAAGTCAGCAATTCGGTGAGTATTGTATAACTCTCCGTCATAGTAAGTAGTTATTACATACATATATTCCATTTTAGTCTTCCATTTCCTCTCTCATAGCCTCATGCCACGAATTTTCATCATACCAAATTTTATTTAGTGTGTCATATTGCATTTTAGTATTCCTCTCTTTCAATCACCCATGCGTCTAGGTGGTGTTGTTCAATAATAGCCCAAGCAGGGGCAGTAGTCAAACCTTTATAGGTTATGCCTTCAGGCATAGGTATTTCCAAATCCCACAAGCCTAGGTCATTTACGGCGTCAATAGCCTCAATACAAGGTGCGACCATTGACTTAGGAACGGGTGGATAGTGATTAGCCCGTAGGTGAATACCTATCTGAGTTTCAATATCTAAGTGGATACCTAACTCATCAAGCGTTCCGTCTGCCATTTCTGTTGCCATATTGCTTCCCATATTAGTTAGCCTCGCCTGTTGCGAAAATTGACAATTCACTTTCAGAGAGTAATCCGTTATCCCAAATTACATCTCCGTCCTCATCAAGAATTAGTCCATAAGGATTACACTCGCAATCCTCAATGTCATAGTCCTCGCCATTAGCAAAGCCATGATAACCTTTTCCGTAGCACAAATCGCAATTAGCGATAGTGCGTAGTGCGTATTCCAATTTATCCATTTTTATTTATCCTTTCTTTCAATACTGAAATCCTATCATGGGGGACTGACAAAATCAAATCCCCACGCCCTATTACCACGAGGAAGTGTAGTAAAAGGACAATTTGGACATTTCAGGCAGAGCAAATACTCTGTCCAATTTAGACTTAGTATTCTTTAGGTCATTCCAATACCATTCGTCAATATCAGTAGAGCCAAAGAAAAATCCTTCTTGTGGGGGTAGCAAATTAGGGTTGCGTTCTGCCAAAGCCCTATTAACTAGATCAAGTAGGTCTTTCAATTTCTCATGGGATACATAGTATTCCCCACAATTATCGTTGCCACCTTGAACATTATTTACAAACCAAGCGTGTATCTGATTAGCCTTACGCCAATAAGCACAAGTCACTTCAACATGAACGCCATAGATATCAACGGCAACATCTTTCATTCCTGCCGTTTCAACAATATTATTCCATAGAGGGAATACTACTTCAGGAGAGTCATAGGATAATTCATCATTATCCTGTAACGCCTGCCAATTAACTTTTTCCACGTATTTCTTAGCGTGGAGATACATATCTAATCCCATTTAGATATTTCCTTTCTGTTTTGATTTTTCCAAATCTTTTTTTTCATTTGCTACAAATCGTTGTAGGTCTTTTAGATTTTCATCTGTTAGGTAAGTAGAGATAACGCCAAAAGAATATGCGTATTCGCTATAACCTTTTTCTTTTGCTACGGCAATAAGTTCATCAAGTATTTTTTTTCTGTCTAAACTTTTCATTAGTTTTCCTTTCTATATTTTCAGGCTTTTAGCCTATCATTTTCTACTGACATTTTCAAATTAGAAACACATAAATCTCAAATAATAAGACGGCGTTTCTGTGAGAAAAATCACGGGGCTGCGTAAAGGTGACGTAATTCACATTGTGGATAACCCTGTGGAAAACGTGGCGGCAAATGTTGAAACTTCAACCAATTTAGTCAAAGTTTCAACAATTTAATTTAGATCTTTATTTCATTCCATTTCATCTCAGCAATTTCTTTACGCAAATTTTTATTTTCAATTTCAAATCTACGCAAATTCATTAGCATTCCAAAAAAGAAAACGCCGAATGAAATTAGAGCGAATGTCAAAATTATTTCTGTCATGCGTTTATTAGTCCTAACTCATCAACGCCACACGCTTTCTCAAAACGGGCTTTATCAAATCTGTCATTATCAGCGAGAAAGAATTGAGCAAATTCCTCAACCAAATCCTCAAATACCTGTGGGTGTATCTCGCCAGAAAATCCAGCGAGAATGTTAGCAGTTTCAATATAGTCTTTACGAGTCATCATTAGTTAGACTCCTCATCTAATAGAATGAACGCATGAGTGCCACCTTCATTGACACGCTCTAATTCTGAAAGTAATTCATCACGAGTTAGAAGTGAAGCATTACCTACTAATTCTGTTACTGCCTGAATATTTAGGTCTGTTACAACCTGCGTAGGAAGTTTAGCAAGTGAGCCTGCGAATGGAGAGTTAGCGTTAATGCGTGAAATAAATTTTACGCCATCTACCACGAATGGGTAGTCTGTATAGTTAGTTGTTGTCATTTTAGTTTTTACCTTTCTTGGGTGTGTTAGTTGTATTGACAAGTTTAGCGATTTTCTCTAGGTTTGTCAAGCGAGTCGCTTCACGCTCTTTCTTGACTAATTCTTGGAATTCATGAAGTTTCATTAGTCTGCCACCTTTACTGCGACAGTAGCCCAACGAGAGCCATTGAAACGAATTGCGTAGGCTTCATAGCCGTCAAGCCAAATATCCTCACGCTTCTCAGCGAAAGTGATTTCGCCGTATTGGTATTTTCTCGCAAGTGAGCGAGGGTAGTAAGTTTGACCCACAAGTAGGTCTGCGATAGTATAAGTTTTCATTTAGTTATCCTTTCTAAGATACTTTCTAATAATTCTATTATTTCATTTTTTAGCGTGAAAGTCAAATTAGACACACGCTTGAAGAGTGTGATTTCTCACACACCCAGAATGTCTGGACCATAGTATCCGACGGCAGCGACGACATTCATCACGCCTTTATAGTCTTTACAGTTTGGACAGAAGCGATCCCATCCATCCATCATGCGTGAGCAAAACACGCAGACATTATCAGTTAGGCACACGCCTAGATTTTCAATTTGGTTTAGTGTAGTCATTTTTGACCTACCTTTCTATTTTCTTACTCCGTAAGTCTAGCAGAACGGACTGACAAAATCAAATCGAAAATCGGGGCAAATCGGACATTGTGACGTAACTCACATGTGAGTAATCTCACAGCGTTGCGACACGCCCGAACGTGGCGGCAAATTTATAGTCTGCCAAATTTTATTAGCAGACTATTTTTATTTATTCAACAACATCTAAAACTTCAAATGCTTCGAATTTTACTAATTCACTATCAGGTAAATTATTCAAAGATTTACGCAATTCAAAAATTGCTTTTACATCGCTATCTGTATCAACGATGTATGAAATCAATACATTTTTTTTCATTTAGTTATCCTTTCTTTTTTTGCCTTGACCTAGATTATTTGCTCACTTATTTAGTGAGGCTCACTAGGATTTTTATTTAGTTATCTTTTTTTTCTATACTTAGCGTAGAGAATAAATAGCCTACGATAACCACACTCAGTACAATACTTATTTACTGATGTGCTAGACCTAACTTCTGTATAAGTAGGGTGCTTACAATTAGGGTTATTACCCTTTACATTATAGTCGTTATAGTGATACTGCTCATGGTCAAAACCATAGTATCCGTTATTTAGTTTTACATTTTCTTTAGTGTTAGTCATTTTATCTAACCTTTCTTTATTATCTAATACAAGTATTCTAGCAGGGGGTACTGACATTCTACTGACGAGTATGTGTATAAATCGGACATTCTAAAAAACTATTTTTGTGAATTGGGTCACAAGATCGTGGGCATAAAATAATTTGCCCGTAAGTATCGGCGTGTCGATTTGACAATTGCCGCCATGCCGCCAGTCCGAAATGTCCGATTTGTTCTATAACAAAAATTTATTTTATTTTATCGGCGTGTCGCCTTGACTTTGTCGGAGGTATCGTGTAGAATACTCCGTATTAGAAAGTCAAGAAAGGACAACTAAGATGGTTAAGAAAAATTGTATGCTTTGTGGTCAGACCACTCATGTCTCTAAACGCAGTATCCCTGCGATATGTCCGAATTGTATAGATTCGCTAAATAGTGTGAGATAAGTCACACGGGTATGACCAGACATACCCACAAACCACCCCCCGAAATGTCAGTGGTAGCAGATAGACTACCATTATTAGAAACTAAAGAAAGGTAGCAAAAATGCTAACACTAAATTACACAATTGAAAAAGACGGAATTGAACTTTCCGAAATAAATAAACTCATGCTTTCAGAGCGTCAGATAAATGACCTCATGGATACTCTTGTGGCTCATGGCTACACAGTATTAGAAATGTCAGTGGATAGTGCTACGATTATCCCTACAATTCACTATTCAGAAAGGAATAACTAAGATGATAAACTCAATTCAAAGAATAAACTGTGACGAGTGTTATGGTCACGGCGTTATCTTCTACGGAGATGATGACGATTACGCCGTTGAACCTTGCGAGTGTGTAGCGTGAAGGTATTTCTCATCTCTCAACAATTCGAGGGTAATTATGACTACGCCTTTTCATCACTAGAAAAAGCACAAGAGTTTTTATCCTCAGAGGATTATTATTCTAATTACTACATCACAGAGGTGGAGTTAGATAACCCCAAAGGTGAAGTGACTACTCACGATATCTATGATGTTATTATTTATAGGGCTTGATATGACCTACACGCATGAGCAACAATTACGGCTCGCATGGATAACAAAATACGGAAGCCCCGAAGGGTATCACAAAGCAACACAACTAGAGAAAGAAGAAATACTAAATGAAACTAACAATAACTAGCATGGCAGGCAATACTTCTAGCATGGAATTGCCAACTAAAGAAGATGTTTATTATTTTATTGACTTGTATAAATCAGCATTGAAAAAAAATCAGCGAGTAAAAATTACTTGCGATATTCTTGGAATTGACGGGTATTTACAAGGCACTAAACCAATACGCTAAAGCCCTCTAGTGCGATCTCTCCAATAGTGGTCGCACTATTTTTTTTGTATTTTTTTTCTAAATCATGCATCATACATCTTAGAAAAATATTCAGATTTTTATGAAATTAGGAAATTGACCAGAACTTCTTCATGTCTGGCAAAGAAGCGGGATTTTTGGTTTTTATGCCTGCTCTACTATATGCAGCCCTAGCACCAGCATCATTATCTATAGCAAGATCCACAGATCCTTTTAATCTCTCTGCAACTTCAGCCTTATGCTTGTTAGATTCACGGGTAGAGTATGGATTCATAATCAACCTAGAGTATTTGACACCTGCTGCTCTTAATGCTCTAACAGTTTCTGCTCTTTGAGAATTTGGCCTACCAGTTACAATAATAATAGATCCAGGCAGGGCATTAACATAATCTATAACCCTACGAATCGGGCGGGTACCGTAACGAAGCAATGTATCATCAATATCTACAATAGTAGCCATAACCTCATTATACCTAATTTGCTATAATGAAAACATGACAAACCCCACATCCTGTATCCACGTATACGAATATGTCAATTCCGAGGTTTGCCCTCATTGTGGGCGGTATACACATGAACCAGATCGTGAACTACACTATAAACTCTTTAAGCAATATTATGATGAAGGAAAACATCTAGCCTACAAATGCCCAATCGAGGGCGGTACCATAAGAGGCTGGTGGTCTATATAAAATACGCTATAGCACTCTTAATCCTGATATTTGGTTTGTTAAATTATTTTGCTTATTTGCAAAAAATCGGCGGGGTATAAAAAACCCTACCACTTTCCAACTGGACATTTAGCATGTTCCAACTTTGTCTTTAACTGCATAAAACATCCACATTTAGCACAACGTTCTGATTTTGGTTTAAAAAACTCACATGTCCGACATATGGCTAATCTGCTTTCTTTTAATTCTTCTCCAGACCTTGGCGCATTTGGATTTAATAGATCCCAGGGTTTGACTTCACGTTCTTCATCCATACTAGCCATTATATAGCATATGAGAATATAAAACCAGAACCTTGACGCTAGTCGTATCTTTGATTCGTATTAGTCATTGATGGTTTGTTATTCTTTTTGCGCCCCGCCGAAATACGTGATATAATTTCCACATTATGTCACCACAGGAATGGGCTGGATTCGTTGCAACGATCATAGGAATCGTCGGCTCGGTGGGACTAGTTTTGAGGTGGATCTTGAAAAAATATGTGCAGGAAATAATGGCAGAACTAAAGCCAAACAGTGGATCTTCAATGAAAGATCAAGTAACACGGCTTGAGGATAAAGTCGATAAACTATACGACGCTATTTTGATTCATCTTGAAGATCACGCTAATAAGTAACTATATATTATATATATTATATTCTTTTACTATTTTCTCTCTTAATTAATTATTATACACGCACTAATTATTATTGTCAAGCAAATACCCTCACTTTTTGAAAAAATTTACCTAATCGTTATAAACTTTTATTTATTGTCCTAAATAATGTTAGAATGAACGTGCTGGCCCGTCAGGTTGCTCTCTACCCACCCCCACTGCCCCTGACGGGTTCAGCCTTATTTTTATGATATAATCAAACATTATGACCGAAAAATCCTTTGTTGTTTCTGACACCTATAAATTCGGAGCGAATCCAGCCACTATTCAATGGAATGTTGTTCGTGGCGACACTGCTACGCTAAAGGTTGATTTCTTAGATGATGACGAAGTAACAAAATGGAATATATCTACTTGGGATTTTGAGGCTACTGCTTATGATGCAAGTGGCGATGTATTAGATGAATTATCTGTGACTGCTACTACTGGATCCGTTACTATTACTGCCCCCGCCTCATTGACGGAAAAATGGGGAACTACTTATAAAACCGTTGTGGCAGAACTACCTTTTGATTTAACAGCACACATTCCAGTATCTGGTGAAGATACATCTTGGACACCAGTTATTGGTACAATTAGAGTATTGGGAGATGTAACTCCAGGAGGATCGTTATGACTTTGCCTACCGTCGTAAAAATTAGTGATACACGCACTGACATTCCGCCTGTTATTAAAGTAGACGGAAAGATTTATAAGGTGTCACGCTAATGGCATTTCCAGCAACATATAATTTTAGTTACTACCGTGGAGATACAAACCAATTTGTAATTCGTCCAAAGAATTCTGACGGATCTGCTTTTGACCTTGCTGGTTATGATGCAGATTTTTTTATTGCTACCGCCCGTGGTGCTGCAACAAGCGTTGTTCAGTATGAAGCACAGGCAGTAGTAGATTCAACAAATGATTTAGTTACATGCACGATTCTGCCAGGTGTTGGATCACAACTTGCTCCAGGAACTTATGTTTATGACGTACAGGTTGATTCTGGTGCTTCTCTTGTTTACACATTGCTAACTGGCACCATCACTGTAACAGAGCAGGTTTCGGGTGCTGTGTAATGCCAGAAGTATTATTGTCAAATGACGACATTACAGTATTAGGTCCACCAACAACAATAGAATTACTTGTAGATATTGGACCACAAGGAATTCGTGGTAGCCAGGTATTTGTTGGTACTGGAAATCCAAATAGTATTGAAATTGGACAAGAGCCAGAACTTAACGATTTATTTATAAATACATCTCCAGGTGCAAACTATGGATATTTATATCAATACGTTTCTGAGCCAGGTGGAGTTACCTGGATTGAAATACTAAAAATGAATCCAACAATTTATAGCAAAAATCACTCTGTTACATTTACCAGTGGTACTGCAGAAGTAATTATTCCTATTGCTGATATCACAACCACAGAAACAGCGCTTATAGCCGATAACTTTAGCATTCAGTATAGTATTGCCCATGACAGTCCAGTAGCCTCTACAATGACCCTTGTAAGCGCTACAACATCTGATTTGGTAATAGATCTAGAGGCAGTAGAATATGTAAGTAGCGCTTGGTCTAATTTGGCCGAGGAAGTAGTTGTCCACTTTTTTATTACGATAGTCGAAGCAGGCGAATCGTAAGAATGTGGTATAATTTTCGAGAGGTGATCCTATGGCAGTAGAAAGTATTGGCACGATATACAGTGTTAATATCCCAGGCTTAACAGATTCAGCAGATATTCAAAATGCGTTTAAGGCATATCATTATGGCGCATATACTTCTATTGCAACTACCGCTGGAATTGGTTCTGGTGGTATCGCTTATTGGCTAAAAGGAATTGAAGACGATATTGCATTGCTAGAAGCACGTCCATCATCAGGTGGAGATGCAACATCAAGTGCTCCAGTCGCTGGAGACTTTACGCCATCAGGAATTCCAGATGGTTATATCTGGGTTGATCTTGATGGATCAATGACAAGTTCTGTTATTGGTGCTACTGCAGTCTATAATAACAATGCACCTACATCAGGTTTAACATCAGGAATTATTTGGGTAGATAAAGATTCATCTACTTCTACAACTGGTAATCCATTTATTCCTTCTGCAATTATTGCAGCAAAAGGAGATTTACTGGCGGGTAGTGCAAATGATACTGTAGTGGTTCTAACAGTTGGAAGCAATGGACAATATCTAAAAGCAGACTCAAGTACTACAAGTGGACTT
>Ga0214923_10001126_pt1 | contig 38826 bp, 23 predicted proteins | sample LL1510_MetaG_FD_177993 | JGI IMG/M metagenome (GOLD analysis project Ga0214923, IMG submission 177993) | Freshwater microbial communities from Lake Lanier, Atlanta, Georgia, United States - LL-1510 | ecosystem: Environmental > Aquatic > Freshwater > Lake | place: USA: Georgia | collected...
AAGTATGTTCGTCTTTTGGTTTTTCATATACATCTAAACCCCCACTTCTTTTGATTGGTTCATCATAAACTAAAGTTTTTATTTTTGATGGATTGATTAATGTTCCAATAGAACCAAGAAACTCACAATTATGAGATATTATATTATTTGAATAATATAAATTATCTTCTCCAACATCTAATAAATCATAAAGATATATTTCTTCTTCTACTATTTCGTTATAGATAACTTTTTTGCCCTGTAGGATATCATCAACTTTCATTAAAGATGCTTTTGTCTTCTCGCTACCAAATGAGTGATTATCGGAGCATTTTATCTCAGAACCATCTTCAAAAATTATCCAGTGATAGAATGGTTTATAAACTTTTTGAATTCCTGAAAAGGTTTTAAATCCTGTAGGAGTTTTTACTAATATGTCCCTATTAAGTTTAAACATTTTTCCAACATTCCTGTAAGATTATTCTTTTCATACCCTGAGGTGTTATATTGTATTTACCTGAATGTTCTTTACAAAAGGCTTGAATATAAGACATTTTCTTTCCATTTTTCATAATTAATCCAACAAGAGGTAAATCTGGGGTTTGTTCATATAATAATCTTATTTGTTTTATTTCATCATCAGAAAGTTTTCTACTAAAAACTCTCCCCTTTCTAACATTTTTCATTTGTTCTATTGTTTTTTCTGAAAAACAATTTTTTATTCCTTTGTTCCAGGGAATAGTTCCTTTATTTACTCCACCAATTCCTTGCCTATCATAATCATCAAATCCTTCTCCTCCTGGAGATTTATTCCATCCATTTTTATAAGTATTATATTTTTTTATATAATCAATTTCCAATTGTTTTGCTTTTTCGGAAATTTCAGTTTGCTCTATTAATTCAAAAATATGAGGAGGTTTATTTCTTTTATGTTCGCCTTTTCTTGTACTTAAATTCTTTGTTTGTCCAATATATTGTATATTATTATTTAAATCTTTAAGGAAATATATGTAATACATTTTTTTATTATTATTTATAATCCAAAAAACTCACATTCGTGTATAAAGTTCTTCCATGTTTATAGATTCAGTTTTTCCATTAGTATATCTAATATCTATCATAGTTTCCCCACTTACACATTCAAACTCAACCAGAAACTGTTGTTCACTTGTATTTTCAATTGTTTGCTTTTTCCATTTTTCATCTCTTCCTGGAACTTCAGACCAATGGACTTCTGTAGGAATATATTGATTTTTTCTTCTTTCGGCATCATGCCAAATTTTATAAAAATGATTCATTCCGTGAGGAGTGGAAACAATAATTAATTTGGTAGATTGTCCAGAAGATATGGTAGGATAAACAGAACTGAAAAAATCTTCAGCAATATGGTTAGGAACGAATGCAAATTCGTCCAAAAAGATAATATTATAAGAACCACCACGCACCGCAGAGGCAGACGTAGAGGCAGCAAGAATCTTTGAACCATTCTCTAGTTCTAATGAACCCCTATTCCATATTAAAACCCCCTGCTGCATCCATTTAGGTAGGTTTTCATATGCTAATTGAAGTCTTCCAAGAAGGTCTCTAGCAGTAGACGCTTTATTAGCAAGAATCGCAATATTGACATTATCATTAAATAGTGCGTAATGAAGCAAATAAGAAACGACAGTGGTAGATTTACCAGACTGTCTTGGCATTTTGCATACGTTAAATCTGTGATCATGGAAATTCTTAATAAGTTTTTCTTGAAACTTGTACATATTAAAAGGCACAAGACCATGATCAAGTGAAACAATTTTTATGTAGTTTTTCGCAAAATACACAGGATCTTTTTTGCATTTTATAAATTGCTCAATTTGATCCTTGGTAAACTCTATTGGCGTATTTGCCTTTTTTAATAGAGGATTACCTAGATATTGATCGTTACTCATTATTTATTCACCCTTAAACTACCCTAAACCAATACAACTTAATGTCTCTTGTTGTTTAAAATATAACTTGACGTAACACTTACAAATGTTTTTAAGTAACTCGATATCTTTACATTCATTCAAATCCCTTGAAATTTTTTCGTATTCAAATATTTTAGATAGATTTGTCAGTTCAATAAGATTTGGGTCCATTTGGTTCTCCTGTAAATAATAATGGTTTGTTTGGATCATTTGCTGAAGGATTAAATGCTAATACAATTGCATTTGGATAAACTTTTCTGATTTCTCTTGTTACTTCTGTTTTTGTTGGCCTAGTAAATTGTTGGAAAAACATTTGAGTTGTTATGTATTTTCCTCTCCAATTTATTAGTATAGTATATGTAGATCCACGAGTTTGTATTCTTAAATAGTTTTCACCTATATTTATTTCCTCATTTGCGGGATATGGCATTGTTATATTATAATCTTTTTTTGAACTAATTATCTCTGCTGGTAAAGAAAACATATCCCAATATCTTGAACCGTATTTGCATTCACTTCTTTTTTCAAGTTTTTCACATTTTGGGCAATATCTATCTGATCTTTCTCGAATTGAAGTATGCCAATCACCATCAAGCGAATCGGTGCTTTCGGATTTTGTTCCCCAGTTAGCAGCACCAACTTTACGGCATTTTACAAGAGCCCCCGAGGCATAGGCAGAAGGCCAGACAGAATATCTTGATTTTACTTTAGTATAACAGGCATCTTTTTTTCCGCTACCTTTGCCTTTAATATCCGATTCTTCCTTTACATCAGTAGCAACATAAGTTGGTGATGCAGCACCTGATTTTGATTGTTGTCCTGGATCTGCCAATTTTTTTCTTCTTGCTGCAGACTTTCTTTCTTTGTCAGTCATTGATGCTCTTTTTGAGGATGATACGCATTTTGGTGTTCCTTCTCCTGGTTCATCACTTGCACAAGTTCCACCAGTTACTACATTTACCCAACCAGGTTTTCCATCCTTTGATTTGGACTTACCAAACCAATCACGAAGACCTTCTTCGTTGCAGTTATTTTTTTTCTGCTCAACAAATACCTTACTTTCAAAATCATAAGAATTTTGGAGACCCATTTGTTTTCTTATTTCGGGAGGTTGGCTTCTATAATTAACTCTATCGTCATATTTTTTAGCAATATTAGCAACTGCGCCTAAAAATGGCACACCTTTAAGCCCTTGAGCCATTGCACCAGAAGCAGTGGTTGGTGAAGGTGTTGGTTTTTCTATAGGTTTTGCAGTTGAAGTTGCATCAGGTTTTTTAAAAAAACTTGGACGTGGTTTTTCTGGAGTTTTAGAAACACTTGTATATCCAAGCTTAGGATTTCCTTCTGTTGGTTTCAATACACTGGGAGCACTTTTGGTAGCATTATATCTTTGAATTTGTTTAGAAGAATATTCTGTACGATTAGGATCAAATTGATTAGGACTTTTTACACCTCCGGTTGAAGGAGATACAAGTTCTCTACTGCCTGGTACAGTTACTCCTAATACTTTTTTTTGCACAAATGGTACACTAGCATACGGTGCCATTACAGTACCAGTTCCCGGAAGAGAAACTTCATTAATCTGATCACCTTCTAATTCATAAGAATTCTTGAGACCTCTTTGGCGTTTATTCCAATTCATATAAGATTCACCGGGACGTAACTTCTTGGGATCTGATTTTGGTTTAGGATAATCTTCACGAGCACGTTGATTTGGTCCAGGACCACCAAGTCTTCTATCTATTTTTGGATCTGGATGCCAAAAATCACCTTCATAAACAATCTCTTCATTATTCACTTCACCACTATCAAGATAATCTGCTGCAGTATCAATATAATCTGCTGCTTTAGTAATTTTAGATTGTACCCAGGCTTCAATATTTCCTTCACCTTTTAATTTTTGCATCAATCTATTAATTGCACTTTGAATTATTTTAAGTTCACTTCTAGCCATTGAATGTTCGTGATCTTCAGACAAAATATAATCACATACCATCATATCTGTCGTAAATCTCCAATTTTTAAAAGTACTATTTTTCATTTTATTTTTTGCTTTCTATTATTTAGAAATATCTTCTGCATTTAAACCATTTTTAAGAAGTTTTTGAAGTTCTGCAGTAGAACCAATAAAGAGTGCATTTGTAACATTCTTTGGTCCAGATTTTTCTTCTTTTTTAAGTTCTTTTACTTTTTGATGTATATCCATTAGTTTATCAGTAGAATCAGCAACACTTTTAATCAACTGCCCAAAAACTTCATATGCCCTTGGTTGTTGTCCATCTTGAGCAAGTTCTAAAAGACTTGTTGCTGCTTCTTGTCCTTTTTCAATTAAATTATAAAGAGTTCCACGAATATAATCATAATCCAATTCTGAATGATCTTTACTTTGAATGCTTTTTATTTCTTTTTTTGATTCTTTAATAATTTCTTTTGCAGTAATTGTTGCTTTAATTTCCAAAGACTCATCTATTTTGTCAAAATTATTTTTCATACATCAATACCTTTAGTTGGACTATAAATTTTTCCGTCACCATAGTCATAACGGTATTCACTAAATCCAAAATCATCATCCTGTTCAATTAAAGCATCATCTGCATTATTGATAATATTTACAACAGTACCAGAAGTATGTGATACGATTTTGGTTCCATCTTGTCCCCTATTAACTGTGATTGTGTTCCCAGATATTTCTTTAATGTACATTTCTTCATTATCAATTTCAATATATTCATTTACAGTAAGCGATGCTGCATTACTTACATCAAATTTAGTAATTTTATCATCTATATGTTCTGCTAATGAAGTTGTATTATCATTGGTGTAATCTTGTATTGCTCTTGGTTCAGCAACATAACGAAGTTGTCTAGAAGCATTTTTTCTGTTTGTGTCTGTATAATAATCAACTTGTACTTTTTTAATAAGACCTTCGGTAGAGTCAGGTAATGGTCCAAATAAATACGTTTTTGCTGTAAAATTTAAATCATAAATTATAATTCTTTTTTCGTCATATCCACTTTCGTAATTATCTTTGAAATTTATATTTCCAAGAACTATTGGAATATCACGTTTTTCACCTATAGAAGATATCAAATCAATTGTTAAATTAAAAGATGGTTGAAAGTATGGGAGAATTTGTTCCACAATTTGAAGGGCATCATCATTATATTGAGTCATAATTGAAAGTTGTATGCCCAAATTATAAGGAACAGGCATAAACAATCTATTTACTACTTTATCATCTGTGAGACTTTTTGATTTAAATGTTTGCATAGTAGAAATTTTTCTACTATTATCATATTGAATACTATTCATTTCGAATGCAAGTCTTGGGAGAATTATAGCAACTCTTTTTCTTAAGTCTGGTTTTTGCTCTAATCTTGCTAAAAACTTTTCAGTAGGACCATATGCAATTGGGACTTTTATAGTGCTAAAATCACTATCATCTTGTTTTTTGTGTTTGATGTTAATATCATTAAATAAAGTACCAAAGGCTATAATTGTCTTACGAATTATTTCGTGATAGTAATATTGGCCTAACATAATAATACCTTTTATTAATTATTTAGATCTAATAATCCCCAAAAGGGTTTCTTTCACTAAAATCTAAAATTTCATCTGCTTCATTTTCTATTGGTATATTATCTGCATAATCATCATATTCATCTTGAGTATTGATTGAAAGAATTTTATAATTTGCATTTGACCCTCCACTTGTTGTTCCCATACCAACTACAGATTCTCCCCGAATAAAACTTCCACTTGAAGTTTTGACTTGAAGTATTCTTGTATCATAATCCCAATCATTTACATAAGCAGTAGTTCCGGTCGAAACTCCTCTTACTATTTCGTTGAATATGTAATTGCCCGTAGATACACCAACAGGTGAAGATATTGTAATTACTGGTGCCTGTGTATAACCTGCTCCAGCATTAGTATAACGAATTGAAGTTACAATACCAGAAGAATTAATAAATGCTTGTGCAGTTGCATTTGTTCCACCAACAGGCGCAGTACTTATTGAGACAATAGGTGCAGTAGAATAACCAACACCACCACCAATTAAATTTATTGGACCCAAAGAACCAGAAGATATAATTGCTGTTGCTATTCCTCCAGAACCACTACTACTTATAATACTAACCGTAGGCACAACTGTATATCCAATACCTGGATTTACAACTAAAATTTTATCAATTGAACTTCCAGTTTGACCAGAACGACTCGTCATTATTGCAACTGCTGTCGCATTTATACCTCCAGAAGAAGCAGTACTTATTGCAACAATCGGAACAGAAAGATAACCAGTCCCATCATTAATTAAATCTATTCTTGATACCGAATTTCCACCGGCAATCGCAAGACTAGAGGCAAGTTGTACATTTGCGGATGTTGATGTTGCACCCAAACCGACCATAATAAGTTTTACGATATATCCAAAATCTTTTACTGACTCGTCAACTTCATTAATACTTGTATTAATTACATCATCTGCTTCATAATCCATCACTTCGCATCTTAATTCGTAAACGTATAAATTATTTAATTGATAAAATGGTTTTTTTCCTTCTACATATTTGATTTCAAAAATTGTATTATCTAATGGGAGATAAATTAAATCTCCTTCTTCTGGTCTTGATTTTAATTCAATTTGTGTATTTAAAGAAATAAATGGACTAATAAAATCTTCGTACCTTTCTTTTGAAATTATAAATGTAACTTCGTCGGTAGTTTTTACTCCAAATTTTGATAGAATGTCTCCTTGACCTCCAAATCCTTCATAATTGACTAAATATGCTTCAATTCTGAATGAATCATCAAATTTTGATGATGTTATTTCTTTTAAAATTGTATTTTTATTGATGATATTTCTTGGAAGATATACTATATCTTGTCCATACATTCTTAATTGTTCATTAATCAAATCTTGTACCAATCTTTGTTCACTAGAAGAACCCTGCAAAAAATATGGATTAAGTGGAGACATAATATTATCCTATCATATCCATTGGAGGCAATTCGTATTCCGTTTTAAGTTGATTTTCTGCTTCTTCTATTTCTTTAACTGCATCATCAAAAAGTTGTCTTCCATTAAGTTGTACACCACCAGGAAGTAATACGCCTTGGAATTTAATCATATTCTGTCCCCATTGTCTTTTGATTAGTGCAGTTAAATATTTTTTTAACCACCAATCATTATAAACACTTGATGCATCTGCGGGATTTACCATTCTATAACAATCCAATATAAGATAATTATTTGAACTCATTTGACTCCAATCAATATCTAAATATAATCTATGATTTTTTTTATTAAAACGAATTTGAATATCGGGTGTGATTAATCTACTTAAATCTTCCAAATATGTCTTAACCATTGCATAATTTAAAAGATCTAATGCTCCGTAATAATACAAATCGTTTAGAAACAATTGATATTTAATATTAAATAAACCACTTGATATTGTACTTGAATCTATTTTAAATACGTTATTTACACCGATTACGTGATCTGGAAGTTTTATAAAATTATTGGTTTCTGTATAAGAAAGAGTAGCAATTCCAACAGTAGATGTGGCAGTCGTAGTGGTGACACCTGTCCTTATTGAATTTAATTCATTTTCTGATAGTTGGTGTTTTAAAAATACTTTTTCAATTCCATCATAATGTCTTTCATTAAAATATTGAATTGCATCATCCACCAAATCATCAATTTGGTCATCATCTACATTAATTTCTACGACTGGATATCCAAGTTTTCTTAAAGAATAATCAATTAATCCTTGACGGGATGATGGTTGAGTCATTGTTGAATTCCTGCCTCTTCGTATTTATCTTCTGGTTTTATTTTTCTTTTTGATTTTAATATTTCATCATTATGTTGTTGCAATTCAAGATTTGTTGTTAATAAAATATTTTTTTGATCTTCAAAATCTTTTGCTAATGATTGTAATTTTGCCTCTAATAAAATATTTTGATTCGTTAATGCTGAAATTTTTTGATGATATAGATTAACTAAAATATTCACATCAACTTCACTATTCATAATTAGAATGTTCCTCCGTCCAAAGTATCAGTCCACATTGGTTTATTTGTATATATTATTGTTACTGTTCCTGGTATTATTGAAATATTTGCACCATTTACCTTCAAATCATTTGTAGTGTCAAATGTTCCCTGGGCACCAATTAATGTAATTGTTGTTCCAGAAACAGTATTTTTGACCACACCATATGCCCCACTATTATTGACTTGTGTTACTTGATCACCAGCTGTTACTGATGTAGATGATGGGAGAGATAAATTGATTTCAGTAACAGCAGTTAAAATTTGAGTAGAAGTTCTGGTGCTTGATGCTGTGGATGGATTATTAGTAGAAGTTTGAAGTCCATCATTATCAAAGAATACAACACCGTGAGTATTAAAATCACCAGTTTGATAATAAATTCCTTTAATGTCTAAATAACCTCTGGTTCCGGTTATAACATTATTTGAATTTGTTGCATCTGGCACATAGGTCCAAGATCTTACTGGTGCAGCACTTCCACTATTAGTTGTATCGTGATAACCAAAAAATCCTGTTTTATTATTTGCAGTTCCTACACCGGTATTGTAATCAAAAGAAATACCTCTATCGGTATTTGTATCATAAGCGTGTATTACTGTTAATTGTGATGTTGTACTAATTCCGGAACTTGTAGTTCCAGTAAATGTGATAATCTTTGTGGATGTATTATACGCTGTAATCGTAGTCAGTCCACTATTTGGTAAAGCAGCATTACCAGTAATAATATCACCAGTATTAATACCAACAACAGAATCCAAAGAAATTGTAGATACGCCAGATGCAACTGTTGCAACTACGGTTCTTACACTTGTAACTTCGCCAAGTGATAGAATTGCATCATTCACAGTAACATTATTTGAATTTACTGTAGTTGTGGTTCCATCAACTTGAAGATCGCCTTTAATGACGACCATTCCTTCATTGCTTAATCCATCAGGATATGGATCAATGTATAATATATTTCCGCCACCAGATCTAGTTGAAATTACATTTGAACTAATTCCAATATTATCAATTGTAACTCCACCAGTATTAGTAAGAGTTCCGGTATGATTAATCGAACCTGTAATGGTTACAACATCACCTGAAGCGTTTCCTAAAGTTGTATTACCATCAACTTGAAGGTTTCCTGTGAGTGTTAAATTTGAACCAGATTGATTTCCTGTTACGTTTAAAATTCCGCCAATATAAACATTACTTGCAATTCCAACACCACCGGCAACTCTTAATGCACCAGATGTTGTAGTTGTTGCATTTGTAGTTGCGGCAATCGAAACAAAAGAAGTGTTTGGAGTGCTTTGAAAATTAACACTTGTTGCAGAAGATGTTGCACCAAGATTTAGTGTGGTCGCATTTGGGACACTTAAAGTCACATTACGAATAGTTGCAATACCAGATGTAGCACCTATCACCAGTGCCGTTGCTGCACCAGCGAAGTTTAGATTGGTTGCTACTGTATTATAAAGGTTTTGGGTTGCTTGAGTACCTACAACCGTTGGGTTATTAATAGTTGCAATACCAGATGTAGCACCTATCACCAGTGCCGTTGCAGCACCTAATACATTAGCATTCGTTACATTAGTATTGAAAAGATTAAGTGTTGCGGTATTACTAGTAACATCACCACCATCAATATTCAAATCTCCATCAAGATCTACTATTGCATTACGAATGGTTGCAATACCAGATGTAGCACCAATTACAATATTAGTACCAGCACCAAAAGCATTGACTGTTGTTGCATTTGCATTTAGTAGATTAAATGCTGTTAGATTTGTGGTTATATCTCCACCATCAACATTTAAATCTAAATCAATATCTACATTTCCACCAACATTTAGATGAGTAGCAAAACCAACACCACCAGCAACTGTAAGAGCTCCAGTCGTAGGAGTTGTTGAAGTAGTAGTATCACTAATGCTAATTGCAACATTATTTGCAAAATTCCAATCAGCACCTTCAATTTCAAATCTATCGTCTATTGATTCATCATATCTTAATTTTACATCTTTACTAGTTCCAAATGTTAAATACGTGTCGTCTGGGATTACAATTTCACCAGTTCCATCTGGATCTAAATTTATATCCCCATCTACGTTTGTGGATGAAATTGTATTTAAATCAATCGTAATATTATCTACGTTCCACTGATTAACTTTACGATTACTGTCAAGGATAGCAACAAATCCATTTGCTGGAGTTGTTGGATTTGATTGTCCTGCAACTAATCCAGGAGCAATGCTTAAAAGATCTGTATAGTATCTACCACCAACTACTAGTGGGTTAGAAGAGTTGTCTCCTACAAATAATCTACCACCACTATTGCCGTGCGTTCCAACCCCAATTGTAAGACCAAGTTCCCCATAATTAAGAGTTGCCGGAGCAAGTGTTCCTGTGGACCTTTTAACTCTAATTATACTTGCCATTAAAAGTTACCTCCGTTGATGTCCAAATTTTGGGTATTGCCTGGTGTTAAATTTAAAGTTGCTTCCCACTTAGATATTGAAGAATTATATACTAGGACCATACCATTCAATAAACCTTGACTAATACTAACATCATCCAACCCATTTAAAGTTCCACTACTACCAGAAAGAGATGATATAACTTTAAGTGCGTTTTGGGGTCCAACTCTGACTCTTATGTCTGCCATTTTTGTTAACCTGTGGTAATTCCAGCAGTAACAAGTGCGCTACCTTCAATGGCTCTAGTTTTTACTGATCCGTCATTTAATAATATATCATAACAATATCTTCCCGGTTTTAACGTTGATGTTATTGACGAACCCAAAGATAAAGTCAATGATCCATTACTTGGACCAGGAAAAGAAACAATAAATGTGGCAGCAGTAGAACTAGATGAGGGATGCTTCTTCATTTTTGAAGTAGCAGTATATCCAGTCAAATTTAATGGTGTATTCGAAGTAGTCTCAAGATAAAATGTCTGATTAAAATCAGATCCAACATCAATTACTATGTTACTAACATATGCTGCCATTGAATGTAAATATACTACTTTCTAATATATTTATCATTTAGATAATATTAATTTCTTTAATAAATCTTTTATTTCGTCAATATCATTTTTAATTTTTATTACATCTTCTTCTATTTGTTTTGATTTTTCAATTTCTCTCATTTTATCTTCTTTTGCTTTTAGATATTTTTGATAGTCAAGACTTGAGCAATTAATAATTGCATTAGTTTTTTCATCTCTAAACAAAAAATTATAATCTTTTACTGGTATCATGATTTTGATGCAATAACTCTCAAATCTTTAATTCTTGGATATAATGCTTGATTTGTTCCAGACATTAAAATTTTAATTTGAAAACCATTAAATAATGGAAGATCATCTGCACTAAATTCATAACTTCCAAAATCTGAAATATTTGTGGAAGGAATTACAAATTTATCAGATCTTCCGCTGTTATTTTTTGGATCAATTACAAAATCATTATTGTCTAAATTATCATATCCTGGAAATAAATCAAAAAGCTGTTGCTGGGAAGTAGAATCCGATCTTAACAATCTATACATAACTCTTATGTCACTCGTATTGTCTCTATAAGCATCAAATAAAACTTTTAGGCTATCAGATGATTGTTTTAGATTGATTGTTTTAGAAACATAGATTGCAGCGTGAGGGTCATCAAATAAACTATTTACTCTTGAATCTGTAGCATAATTTGTGACTGGTTTATTCAATCTAGTCATTACAGTAATCACATTAACTCTATCAAGATCGATCATTGGTGATACTTTTGGGTCACCAGTAGAAAATTGAAGTTCAAGTGTAAATGATTTACTTCCAGGATAACTAGAAAGATATTCTAATTCATTTACTCTTGATGCAATAATTCTTGGAGACGATAATACATAATCAGATGTCAAAGAAACATCTTCAAAACCTTGATCGACATATGGTATTGTATTTCCGCCAACACTATTTCCAGAAAATGTCCTAATTTTACAACCTATTGATGTTGTAGGAGGCATTAATGTTTGAATATTTGGTTTTATTATATTAAAAGAAATATTTTGTGTTGCTTTTGGTCCTTTAAAGTTTGAAGTGGTAGGAATAATGGACTGATATGATCCTCCAGATTTTGATTCATTAAAATATAAAGACGGATATCCACCAGGGTTTCCATTGCTTCTATTTAATCCATCTGCACTTGGGTCTAATACAATTGTATACTCGTCTAGATCTATAGGATCTGAACCAGAAATGCTATGTGTTTTATTAATTCTTTTTAAAGAAACACCATTTAATTCATATTTTGATACAATTTCATTTGCAACATACGAACCAGATACTGGACCTCTTATTATACCCGTTAATGTTTTTGTGGATCCATTTACACCAGTATATCCAATAATTTCTTCTTTAATTAAAATGTACCCCGTATTTGCAGCACCAACAGGATAATTTTCAAAATTATTAAATACACTAACATCAGACAATACCATCGCATCAGTTGAAGATGAATTGTAATCAGATGCCAATCTTACAGGAGAAACGTCAGATTCAATACCACTTAATGTGACTTTATTTTGGAATGAGTACATTCCGTGATTATTGTGATTTACTTTGAATTTTAATCCAGTTGAAATTGAATTTGATGATGTTGCATTTCCATTAACTATTGTTGTAATTCCTACTGTTGTAGTATATTGAATATATTTTGTAGCATCACTAGTATCAAGTGTTCCTTGAATATTTCCAATTATTAGAGCATTTACTGAAGTGATAATTCCAGCATTATTTGGAACTGACAATAAAAGATTTTTTCCCAACCCTCCAGTATTTGTTGAAGCAATGCTAAGGACATCTCCAATTCCGTAACCAACACCAGAAACAGTAACTGTTGCTGCAATTGCAACACCTCCACTAACTGTTAAATTTGCTTTTGCTCCTATACCATTTCCGGTTATAGTAGTCAAATTGACATTTGAATATATTATTGGACCATTTGTGTATCCAATTCCGGGATTTGTAATCGTCAACGTTCCTGTTGATCCGGTAGAAATTCCACCCAATACACTTATTAAGTTTGAAGAAAAATTAGAATTATTTTTTTGTGTGATTTTGGTTCCTTTTACTAATAAATTTTGATCTGCACTACTAATGCTTGTTCCAATACCGACCAATGTGCTATTTGCAAACATTTGAATTGGATTTTGTCTTAAAGAAACAATTTGATTATTTCCTATATCCAAAATTGGATTATAAAATCTTATATTTGAAGAACTTGTTGTAAAATTTGCACGATATAATGTAAATTTTAAATCTTCATATTGACTTGGGTCCCAAGTAGCTCCATTTTGTGATTTAAATAATGATCCCAAAAGTGGTTGCTGCGAAACAATAACTCTTTCTGATTCTGGTTTAAGAAGAGTAGATACATCTGGTTCACCCATTCTTGAAATCCAAACAGTATATTGATCAGATGCAGAAAGTAAAACGAGCGAATATGCATTTGCAGTTTCGAGATATACTGGTGATGGAAAAGTAAAGGTTGTTGGTATTGATCCATCTTCTGAAATTAATATTTCATTTGGTTCCAATACAACTTCTCCAAATGGAAGAATTGTTTGTGTTGGTAAACCAGTTGACATCGTTCTTACTTGAAGAGTTACTGGAATATTATTGGTTGATTTTGATTTGAAGAATATGTCACATTTTGTAATATAGACACCGTTTGAATCGGCAACTTCAAATGATTGTGCTAATGGGTCTACCCATCTAGTATTTGTTACTGTTCTATTTGTAAATGAGGTATCTGCAACAATTCTTGTATCTGTTTCTGTAGTTTCTCGGTTATCTGTTCTTACATTTCTTGAAATGTCTGCATTTCTAATTCTTAATGTTGTTGCTTCAACATTATCTAAAGTACCACTAGATGAAAAATTAGCTTCAGCAGAACTATCAGTAAATCCAGATATTGTGCTGTTCACTTCACTTGTTGTTAACTTGAGTGTTTTTGTTCCAGTTCTAAATGTTGGTGTTGATGGAATTGTTGGATCAGGAATAAACAATGATGCTATAAGTGTACCACTATTATCACTAATTAATCTTAAATCTTTTACATTACATATTGCACCACTAGTTTGTCCAACAAGACGCATTCCAGACACAATTTGCCCATAAAAACCAGAAGAAGATTGAATTTCCAGACTTGCAGTATCAATATTTAAAATTGAAGTTGTTGAGGAATATTGCGAAGAAAGTGAATTTGATGGATTGTATGGATCTACTGCATATGTTTGTGTTGGCAAATTATATGGACCATATTTGTGATTTTGAGTTGCTACCCTAAATCTTATTGTTTTTGATCCAAGAGAACCAACAACAACTTCACCAACCGAAAATGACCCATTCGTCATAGTAACTTCCAAAAGTTTAGGAGTTACATATGATGTCATATTAATATTATCAAAAAATGCATAAATTCTAGTATTTGGTTTTAATCTTCTTGCAATAATTTCAATATTTCTTGATCTCATAAATGACAAAACTTCCCTAGATACAACTCTATCTCCTAGATTTGTTGTATCAAATCTTTGTGAAACACCAAATTGTATTCCTTGCCTACTTTGATTGGTAGTAGTTGTGGTAGTTTCATTTGAAAAATTAACAAAACTATCTTGGAATGTTTGTACTGTTGTTTCTGTTCTTGGTGAACCAGTCCATGGAGTTAAGGATACATTTTGACTAATTTGGGACGATCCATTTTGTATACTAGCAATTTGTTGTCTTCCTGTTGTTTGAGTTCCAGTCCAATTTGTTTCCCAAGATCCCCAATCAGTTGGAGACAAACCAGTGTTTGTATCAACGCCCAATTGTTGAATAAAAGAGTTATAACTACCTTCTATATCTGCTGTTCTTTGTGAATTTCTCGTTTCTATCCACGTATCTGATGATGGATTTAATTCAATTGCACCAATCCAATTAATAACATTAAATGGATTTATATTTTCAATTCTTGTGGCAAATTTATTTTTTATATATTCTACATCCGAATAATTTAGACACACAATATCTCCAACTCTTTTGATATTTGGGGATCCCAAATCACTTACAAATCTTAAATCCGCATCTGCATTGGATTGAGTACCAATGCCAATTACAGAATCTGATCCGATCAAAAGATCAATACTTGTCGTGTATGGTTGTGGATTCAATTCACCAACGGCAACATCTACACTTGCTCTATATGCTGGATTGGAAATATCACCACCATTATATGATTTAAAATTATCTACAAAAAAACCACATTTAAATCTATCAAGTTGTGTTGTTTTATCTCTGATTGTAAGATTTTGTGTATCACTTTCAAGAAGAGATAGAGAAGTGTAGTATTCCACATTTGATAATCTTTGATCTAAACTTGAAATATCTTTCATTCTGTATCTTTTGTGAGATACTAAATTAATTTTAACACTAGACACATTGTGCAAATATGCAGGCAAATAAATTGTACCAATTTCTAAAGAAGAATCTAAATTATTTGGAATTTGTGGCGTCAAAGAAGGAACACCTTTATTGACTATAAAAGAACCATCTTTATCTAAAAAGATTTTATCAATTCTTGGCAAGTAATAATCATAAGAAAGATTGATATTTTTCGATTTTGCAAAAATATTAGTGGAGGAACTTGTGGTTGAATCGAATATTCGTGAAGAAAACTCAAATGGTGATGTTAAAGAACCACTAAATGGTGTTACTCTTGGTCTACAATCAATTATATCAGAAAGTCTAATACCATCTACCGACTTTAGTTTTCCGTATATGTCTTTATCGTAAGAATTTACTCCAACAAAATCTCCTGTATCAGAGGAATTTATTGTAAAATGATTATAAATGATTTTAATTTTTTTTATCGGATTTGAAAATTGTGGTTTTCTAATGATTTTAGAAAAATCTAGATAATCTGACCTTTGTCCAGAATCAAAAATATAATTATTTTTAATATTTTTATCTCCGGGAAATGCAAACAATACATTTGCTTGTATATTGGATTCTTGGAAACTTATAGATTCGTTAGAGGCAAATATATTTTCATTTTGATAAACAATATCTACTTGATTTGTTCCATTTGAAGAAATTAAAACAGCAACCGCCCCACTTATTTGTCCAATAATTAATTCTCCTTTTACGGAATTTAAAATATTTGAAGATAAATTTGTTAACTGGATAAATGGTAGTGATGGGTCACCAGTAGTCGAAGATTCAATAATTCCAACAATTTCGGATACATCTGAAATATTTAATGAAATTTCTTTATCCTGCACTCTTGTTCCGTATATTTGGTTATATATTAACCCATCATTCAATGTGGTTGATCCAATTCCAGATCCTTGAAGTGATGATTTATCGACAATTATAGAAGAACATCTATTATATGTTTTTTTCTTTGTTTTTACATTTATTTTTTTAAATGTAGTAGTCAAAACTGCATTTCCATTTTGACTAATATTTTGTAATGTTATAGTTCTTCCAATAGGAACAAGTTTTTGGTCAGTTAATGATTCTATTACTCCATTATTAAATGTTAAATTGTAATCTTCTTCATCAAATGGTTCAAGAGTTAAATTTGGGTCACTTTCTAGTAACTGTGATAATCCATTACCACTAATTGTTACATTATAACTTTTTCTAATCACTACATCAGATCCAATTAAATCTAAATTTGATATATTTGATTTATTTAATTTTGCATAAAGACCAATATTTTTTATATTATTTAAAATTTCTAGAGTAACTTTTTTAAAATCATTTGTAGTTATTGTTGAAGATGGCAAACTTCCACTACAAATACCAGAAACAGAAGGAAATGATTTTAATTCAATTACCTTTGCAGTGGTGCTTATTCTGTGTACTTTATTATATGTTGGTACAATTTCACCTTGTTTGGTGTATGAAACTACATCTCCAGTATTGATTCCAACATAAAAATTTGAATTTGAATTTGTTACTGAACTTATTCCTCCAGATGCAACAGAAATTGTAAATTGTGATCCTGAAGAAGACAAAAGAATCGAATTAGAAAGTAGTGGATCTGCTGTAAATGTTACTCCATTACCGACTATTTGATGAACATCTGAAAAATTAAAATCACGAGATGAAGTAATTGTTCGGCTGTTATCTATTCCATTAATTTCAATTTGCTCATCTTTTACAAAAGAACCAGAAACTTGATATAATGTTAGTTGTTTTGAAGAAGATACAGTGCTAACAAGATATCCTGTCGCTCCACTATTTTTTCCTCGAATATGCGCAGGAACTGTTTGAGATATGGTTTCATTTAAATTTAAAATTGTATAAGTTTGAACATCATACAAAGATATTTCATATTGTGTTGCTGCATTTGTATATTCGGCATTTTTTAATTTTAAATCATATATTCTTGCAACACCTATTTTCAAATCAGATGAAATACCTACAGATGCTGTTCTTCCTTGATGTAAATTTACTATTGACGACGCCCCAAAACCAACGGGAACTGATCCCGAAACATTATTAACAATAATTTGCCTTCCCAAATTAAAAGGTATTGCTTGATTATAATCATTAGAAGTAGATCTTGGTTTTTCTACATCAATTATTGTATTATTAATTGTTTCTACTTCATATCCCCTTACATATGCCTTTCCGGGACCAACTGATAAACACAGCAAATTGTCAGAGACTGTATTTCCTTGACTTGTTTTTTGATTTTTTAAATATATTCCATTATTTCCAATTTGATCATTTAAGCATTCCTTTTCCACAATATCAAATGGTTTTACATAATAATCTCCAGATTCGTCATATGTTCTTCTTGCAAGTTCATCTCTAATTAAATTATAATTTGTCGTTTTTACAAATTTTTGCAAAATTCCATTTTCTACTCTAAGAAGTTCAATGAAATTTTCATCATTAAATTCATCAATTGATTTTTTAATCAATGAAGTAGATATTTTTAATCTATCTGCACCAGGAGCTGCATAATTTGAAAACCCCTGAGCATTATCAAATAGGTCTTTATATTCGTCTGATGCGACGACGATATCTTCATCAATCAATAAACCAACTCTATAGGATGGTTTATTTGTATAATAATCCAGTATAACTGTTTCTGAATTTATTTTTAGAAAAAAACCTCTAATAAAATATATTCCTTCTGCAATTTTTGCGGCAGAACCTACTGCGGTAGAATTTGATATAATCGTTGTAGCAAAAGATGTACCATTTCTAATTGTAGATAAAGAATATGCAATATCCTCTAATGCTATTAAGTTTTCTCCATCAACAAAAGTTGCAGTTGAAAAATTAGTATCACTTGAACTTTGGTATTTTATGTATAAAGTATTGTATGTTATATTTGTATCATTATTTGATACATAATTTTCAATTTTTGCCTTTACCCCACTAATTTCTCCTTGAATTAATTTTCCTACAAGATTTTCTAAATATAAAGAAATCGGAAGTCCCAAATGCGTTTCATCAATTTGAACACAGGCATATTCTGAATCATAAGCAATTTGGCCAGGAATTACCATTGCTCCTTCTTTGAAGAAATGATTTCCAAATTTTTCTATTTGATTTTGAAGTATTGTTTGTAATGTTGTTAATTCTCTTGCCTGAACTGGGGAACCCGGTTTAAATAAAACTTTTTGATAATTTTTTGATTCTTCAAAATCATCAAAATACGGAGATACGTTTAAATTAGTTTTTTGGGGCATTTGATTTAAAACTCTAGTATAATTTTAATGTCTTCCTTTTGACTGGATGACCTAGGTATTGGAGATCTATTATCTATGTATATAATCTCTCCGGACTTTTTATTGTATTCTGCGGATGCAATACCAGAATTGAAAGGTAATCCAAGTTGATATGTTCTACCATTAATTGTAGTAGATACGCCACTAAATCCAGAATCGATTGATAATGGTGTTGTCCCATTCATAGATGAACCATATATTGTCAAATTTCCTCCAGTTGCTGGACTTGAAGTAAAGTTTATAAGTCTGTATCCAACAGACGTTGTTGCTAAACCAACTGGTTGATAATATTTTAATACTCCAGTAATATTATCCCAAGACGCAACAAACCCAATTGCAGTTGATCCAACTCCGACTGTTTGTGTAATTGTAGAATCTACTGCATAAGTCGTGGCAGTTGTTGCAGATCCAGTAAATTTGAGTGCTTTTAGTCCACTTACTATAGATGTATTTAAAAGATCTACTTGACTTCCAGTAATTGTTGGATTTTTTATAATACCAACTCTTGCAAAATCATTTCCAGAAATTATATCTGGGTTTGATTCTAAAGTTTCATATCTAGAATATATAAGAACTCTATATGCACCAAGTTCTCTATAGATATCATATCCATGACCACCTTTTGGTGGAATAATTACATCAAAAGATGCAAGAGAAGACAATCCTGCGCCAACATTTGACAATGAAGTTGGTATTCCTGGAGCACCTGGTTCAAATTTTACAGTGCCATAAGTATAACCACTTCCACCATCAGTAATATATACTTCTGATACTTTTCCAAAAGAATCGGTCGTAATTGTCACTTTTCCGTCATTACCGTCTCCAAGAATAGGAATGTTGGTGAATGTTGAGGATGTCGGATTGTATGATATTCCTCGTTGTTTAATTACAATGGAATTTATTCTTCCATCCACTGCATTTGCTTTTGTTGAAATACTTTCACCAGAAATTCCCCAATCTTCTGGGACAGGAATATATTCAATTGAATCAAATTTGATAATTTCTGAAGGTTTTATTGTGTATAGATATTTCCAAATATATCCATCACCAGAAGTTCCCGCAGATCTTGGTTCCAAATCAATAAATTCGGGTTTATCATATGAAGGTCTCCCATTTAAATTTTCTGCATCAGATCCATTTTGAAGACAAATATAAACCCTAAGATCATCATTGATCACATAATAATTAGATTCATAAAGACTTGATTGTGATGTTATGGGTGTTTTTTTGTAAATATTATAATCGTGTCTGTACATTTCATAAGTTGTTCCTGCAGTCCAAATTATTTTTCTAACCACTCTACGAATATCACTACTAGAAATTTGTTTCATAGCAATAATTGTATCTTTAATGTCATTTTCTTCTTTAAATCCATCCACTGGAGATGGACCAGTGCCCCAACTTAAAGATCCTCCAGCTCTTTGATCAGTCGAATTTGGTTGTCCGATAAATGTATAATAACGATTTAGTGTTTGACCGATACCAACAATACTTTTGGTAAAATTTTCAGCATTTAATATTCTAAATTGATCAGATATAATGGCAGGCATTTTTGTGATAGTTTATATTTATTTATTTACCTTTAAACAAACCTCTGGTTCTGGTCACTTCTGGCGCAGAAGATAAACCAACTAATCCATTATTTGTATTTATTGTAAAGTTTTTTGGAATACCAATTCCCCTATTTTGATAATCATAAATCTTACCCCAACTATATTTTCCATAAAAACCATTTGGTCTATTTGATGGATCTGCGTTAACTATAATTTGATTTGCATGATTGGGACTAGGTAAAAATTTACAAAATACAGTAACAATACCAACCCCAGAAGATTGCACGTTGTCTGCATAATAAATTCCATCAATAAATGTATTTGCCGTTCCGACATTTGTTATTGTATTGTTTGTAGTCGTAATTCCAGTTAAAGCATGTCCACATTGTACATTACTATCGTAAATGATAAAGTAGTCACCTGTAGATATTCCACTATTTAATATTCCAAAACTATCAAGAGCAGAATAACCAATTCCTAAAGTTGTATTATCATAAGATTCTGATTTTAATGTAAAAATTAGTTGTGGTAGAGTCGATCCATATCCCAAACTTGTATCCACCCCAACAATTAATCCATGATCTCCTTTTGATTTTATGGAAACTATTTGCTCGGTTAATGCTTTGTCTGGTTGTATTAATATTTTTGGTGGATTATTTTGATTATAACCAAACCCAGGATTTGTAATTGAAATTGAAGTTACGATGCCCGATGTGGCATTTGATGTTGCTGTAGCAAAATTATAAACAGCAGTAGAATATATTGAAGTTGCTCCAACACCAATTAAAACATAACCATTATTATTTGGAACATATAAAATATCATTTATAATATTTAATTGATTTGTCGATCTAAATGTCCAATTTATCAAATCAAAAGAATAATACAATATACCATTTGAGTTTAATAATGTGTATAATTTATACGATGTATTATAATTAATGTTGACAAAATTTCCATTAATATTTGGTGTTATTTGTTCCCAAGTAACACCAAAAAATGATATAAATATAGAATTTGAATTACCCACTACAATAAATTTTGCCCCATCCCAAATAATTTTATTTAAATTATTTGATGTAATTATATCTGTGTCCCAGAATTCTCCATTTGATGATGTCGAAACTGTACCACCATCACCTACTGCAATTAGTTTTGATGCTCCATATGCTATGGATTTAAAATTACTAGAAGTGTTTGATGCGACTTTGGTAAATGCAGTTGATCCAACACCAACTGCAGAAAAAATTGCTCCTCCATATCCGACAGAAACCCACTTACCAATATCTGAAAAATAATTAACATTAGTTAAAGATGAAATATAAGAACTTTCAGATCTTGTGATAATACCAAACTGTGAAAATTCTTCATATTTTTTCATTTCTGTCCAAGAAGATATTGTTGTTCCATAACCAATTGCTTTAATTATTTTTCCATTATTACCAACTGCAATATAAGTATTAGTCGAGGCAAAAGAAACTGAATTAAATGATATAGTTTTAGCAAATCCCACATTCAAAATTGAACTGTAATTTTTTGCATCTGTTGTAATTGCAACAACACCACTTTGACCCACAGAAACTATTGGATTTCCATTGGTAATTGAAAACAGGGAGGTATTAGTAGAAAGACCAGAAGATAATGTCCAGTTTAAAATTGGATCTTTTAATTGTACAGAAATTGATGAAATTGCAACATTTGGTGATGTTGTATATGCATATCCAATTCCACCTGTTGAAATTGCAATTGAAGAAATCGTACTAGCAACAGAAACTATTGCTGTTGCTATTGCAGAATATGTATCCCTAGTTTCGACAATTAAAATATTAGCATCTTCTTCTGGTAATGAGTCTAATGTATTAAATAACGGAAATGCACTGCTTACATATATTGAAGTATCTTCAATATTTACATTTTTAATTATTCTTGTTGTTGGTCTAATTGTTGGTATTAAACTTGGTCTTGCTTTTGATACTAAAGATCCATTAATAATTCTATCTTGTTTTTGTTTAGTCCATTTAAGAGGTCTTTGTTTATTTGTATTCGTATTAATGCCTATACTATCATAATTATAAGTGTCAAGTTGATCACTTGAAACAATTTTTTTAACAATTCGTTCAAACTGTTCGATATCTAAATTGTCATAAATGTTTTCTCCAATTTGAACACTGTCACCATCTTTAATTGTTTTTACTGGAGTAATAGTTTCAACATCCCTTGAAGAACCTTTAAAGAATAAAATACTGCATTTTGATCCAGATTTTGGTGGTTCTGTAAAAACTATTCTACTACCTGTCAATGTATATGATTCATTTGGTATTTGTAAAATATCATTCAGGTATATGAACAAATTATTTTCTAATTCTATATCAGATCCTGGATTTTTTTTCAAATCTATAATTTCAGTAACTCCACTTATAGTTTGAGTCAATGTAAATTTAGTTCTTGTTCCATTGAAGTATGTTGAAATATCATCAAATGATATAAACTGTCCAACAAAAAATCCACTAAATTTATCTGTTAATGTTTCATTTACGGTAATTCTAAATTCACTGAATGATGTTCCTATGTTTGGATTTGTAGTCAAACCCACAACAGATAATACATCGCCAACTTTATATCCAATTCCTGGGTTGTCTATATTGAACTGAATAATACTTGACCCATTTCCAACTTGAACCGAAACCTTTGCCCCTATTCCATTTCCACTAGATCCACCCGTATAAGCAACGCCCAAATTGCTGTAAGGTAATGGTAAACTTATTACTGCAACTGGCAATGATGTAGAAGTATATCCAATACCTCCGTTTATAATAGATAGTGATGTTATTGTTCCTCCAACCCCAACAATCGCAGAAATTGAAGCACCAGACCCAACAGTTGATGCAATACTTATAATTGGAGACGTTCTATACCCACTCCCAGCGCCTTTCAGAGTGATTGAATTGATTGTTCCACCCGCTGATACAGAAACAGTTGCTGCGGCACCAATCAAAGGTTGATAACCAAACCCAGTTGTAATTGCAACATTTACAATTTTACCTGCACTTGGAGCACCAGTTAAAAACTTAATCGTATTTGTATTTGGTGTATCAATTGTATAATCAACTTCTGGATTTTGAAAAATATTATTGATTAGAATAAATGGTTTATTGTTTATATTTGTGCTACTATTTGTATTTGTAAAAATTCCAGCAACTGGTTGATTGTTTGAAGATAATGCAAATGTTGTAGCTGCAATACCAGTAAATTGGTCCGATACATCATCTAAAATTAAATTTCTATCAACTGGATTATATGCATCCAATTGTCTCGAAAATACTCTTCCAGAAAAAGATGAATTTTGAATTAATTGTGGATCGGTTGATGCAATTGATGGACCATAAGGAGGTGTTGAAAAATATATTACATCATCAACAATATTAAAATCTCCTTTCATTATTGTTGTAGCTGCCCCAACAGTATGCCCAACAGCAACGGATCCCATAAATGCTCTAGTTACATTTAAAATATTAGTAGAACCAATTCCAACAGAATTGACTTTCAGATATTCATTATCAATTTGGAGAATATCATTATTAAAAACAGAACTGATTCCGGAAGATATGTATACATTTGTAGAGCCAATTCCAATTGAGGCAGAAAGTCCAATTGTAATATTTTTTCTATGAATTGGACTTTGAATAATATTATCAATCGAAATTATCACATTTTCATTTGGATTTTTAAAACTAAATGATTGAGTTCCAGTCGTAAGTGATGTCAAATTGAACGGAGTATTCAAAGTTGTTGAAAAACCAGAAACTTGAAAATTATTTGTATCAATTTTTCTGACAAATATATTTGATGGAAGTTTATTGGTTCCCAATAAGGTTGGAGATAAATATACGTTATCTGCTGGAGTAGACCCACCAACATTAGAACCAGAAATTATAATTTGATCTGTTGATGCATATCCTGTTCCTCCATTTACAATTCTTACTTCAGAAATATCTTTATTTGCATCTCTTGTTACATTAAATATTGCACCAGTTCCAATCCCACTAGAAGTAGACGCAATACTTACATATGTTGTATTTGCAGTTCCAGCTCTTGTTGTAGAAACTCTTGATATCGTAAAATATAAATTATTTGTGGGGGTTGCACCACCCATATAAGTTCCAGCAATTGAAATTTGTTGCCCAACGGAATATCCACGTCCTCCATCAATTAACTGAACTGATGTTCCAATAGGATTACCAGTGCTACTATTATAAGTAATAAGAACTTGAAATAGTGCTCCTGTTCCAATTCCAGTATTTACTGCTCCAGGAATTGAATTACCAAATCCAAAATATTGTGAAAAAATCCCAGGAGAAACTGTACTACTAATACCAGTAACAATTCCAATATATGGAACATAATTATTATATCCATTTTCATATATTGCACTTCCTATTCCTGCACCAACTTTCATTAATATATCAAGAGTTCCCGTTGCATATGATGTGGTAGCAATACCAATTCTTGTTCCAAGGCCAGGATTATAAATTATTTCTTGCCCAGATTGAAATCCATGATTTGGGATGATAAATTTATCATTTGATAAATCAATAATCGTGCTGGCAGACCCAACAAATTCTTTATAAAAAATTGGATCACCTTTACTTTTTAATTTAAAACTTGATAAACCAACAATCGAACCACCAATAGTGGTAGTAAAACCAGTAAATTGATTACTGATATCATCAATTCTGTAAACTTTATTTGTTTTATTTAATGTATAGGATCTAAGAGCAGTTCCTTCCAAGAAAAATATTCTTTCAACTGACCCATCATCTAATTGATCATCTTCATATACCATAGCAAAATTATTTTTAACAGATAAATCTGCGGTATTATCTATATTTACAAGTAAAAATGGATCTGGATTTACAGCTTTCACCTTCATATTTGTTGATTTTCCAACACCAAGATTTAATGGACCAGAAGTTACTATTCCCGTAATAACTAAATCAGAAAATTCTTTAAATCCAGATGGGTGTACAATTGATTTTACAGATTCTTTCCAAGTTGAATATGGTATTTGTCCTTTAATTGAATATGAGAATTTCTGATAATAATTATTATCAGAAATTCTTTGTTGATAATCATTTAAAAATCCAATTTTATCACCAAAATCATTAATTTTTTCTCTAAAAACATTTAAGTCAGAGTCCAAAGAAAATTTACTTACATATTTAACTGTTCCATTTAATTTTGATTTCTCTCCATAAAGTTTATCTTCAATATTTAATGTTCCCTGAACATCTATTAATCTTAATTGATTGGTATCATTGTCCCACCCATTTTCCATAACTTTTGCAGAAAATGTAGATCCAGAAATAACTCTTTCGCCAGAATTATAATTTGCATCATCAATTAGAACCATTTGAAATTCTGCCATATCTTTTTTATTAACAACATATCCAAGTGTTAATAAGTTATTATAATTTCCAAATGTTCCTGTCTGTAGACCAGACATTGAATAGTTTATAACAAAATTTGTAGTGTTTACACCTGTTACTGTAAAAAAGTTATACCCATAATCTTTTGAATTGAAATTTGCTAATCCAGAAGATGAAGGGGTCAATCTGCATTTTTCAATAAATATCTTATCTCCTACAGAAAATGGAAAATCAATTTCAGTAGTTCCATATCCTGTAGAAATGTATGGATATAAAACAGGATCATTAACTAATTCAATTGTTCCTATACCACTAGTAGCACTAGCATAAATTGAATCTATTTCATATCCATTTGAATTATTGTATGGAACAATTCTAAGTGGTTCTTTTAAATTATAAGAATTTTTTAAAATATTTACAGAAACAACTGATCCACCTTTAATTCCTGCATATATTTCAATATCATTATTTCCTATTATTTTCAATTTTGGTGGTGTATTGTAATTTCTTCCAGATGTTAAAATTCCAACATAATCTATTCTAGCAATGTCTTTGATAATACAAACCGCTGGAATACTTAATTGCGGTAAAGTTGTAGGATCTGTCGGATAATCAAACCCATCTTTGATTCTGTCAATTGATATTATTTTTCCAATTTCTTCTGAAGTTGGATATAAAATTGCGCCACTTCCAGTTGTACTTGCAATTGAAACAATTGAAGGAATTTTTGAATAAGATTTTCCTTTAGAATTGATTCTTACTTTTGATATTGAACCAGTAGAATTAATTGAATCTGTATCATAAAAAACCGATGAAATACCCGATGCTTGTGTATATGAAGTATCTTCTGGTTTTTGTTTTAAATTAAATTTAAATGAAGTAGAATTAATTCTTATTATTGAATAGTCGCTATTCAATAAACTTTGCTTAATGTCAATTTTATTATTTCCAAATACTTCAAAATCAGAAGACAATCGAAAAGTATCAATATCAAAAAGAGAAGTTGGAGAAAATTTATAATAAAGCAAATTTGGAATATTTCTTTGATTTGTTGTTATTGTAACAGCAACACCAGATCTATTAATAGCTAATGAATTTGTTTTCTTTTTATCTATTTCGAATCTTTTTTGAAAATTTTGATCTTTGTAAAATTCTAATTCTAAATCATTTAAAGATGAATCTGATACATCAAAAGTAATTACATCCCCTTTGGTAAAAGATAATGGAGGATTTATGAGTGCGATATTATGAGTACCTACACCAACAGAGGTAAATGTGATTCCAATTCCAATGGATGCATCATATGCATAATTTGATAATTGTATTTTGTCTGGATTTTGTTTAATTACATAATAAATTGAACCATCAACTAATCCTCCAATACCTACATTTCCTGCATAGTATATTATTTTATCTCCTGTTTTTAAATTATTATTTGGAATATTAATATTTGAAGTTCCCCCTATAGAAACAAAATTAGTAGAAATACCTATCAAATCGGTTGTTATTTTTTTATTTTTTCTATCAAATCTAAATTTAATACTTTCTTCTCTTGACGGAAGAACTGTAAATTTAATTTTATCTCCATTAAACAAACCATGAGGATCAGAAGTTGTTACAATTCCTGCATAGTTTTGAACTCTTCCAGTAATCTTTGGATAATATGTTGTCAATGAATGCGAATAACCAACGGAAGAATTATATAAAAACGTTACCGAATTTAATGTTGTTCCAATACCAACAGAAGTAGTAAATCCTAGAGTTGAAATACCAAGAAAATTATTTCCAAAATTTACAGCATATACAATTTGATTATTATTTAATGTTATTGGTGCTCCATTAGACTCCGAATATGCACTAATTCCAGCTCCTGCAGAATAATTATATACCAATGGTTGTCCAGTATAAAATCTATGATTTTCTAGATATATGGATTTTTTTGGAACAAATCTGATATTTATTGTACTGGTTCCAATGCCTACAATAGAATAAGTGGATCCAGATTGTCCATATCCAATAGTATTTGTCGGGTCAAAGTAAACAGTTTTATTTTCTGGAATTGTATACCCAATTGCTTTTGGTTCAAAAAATTCAAATTTATTTGTAAGAAGTTTTACGCTTTCAATTCCTACTGTGTGAATTCCTCCACCAGATTGCCTATTGACTAAAATTTGAGATTTTTTTGAATCAATGCCGGTGATGATCATATATTCTGTTCCAATACCAATATTATCACTTACCTCAAATCCAACAACATCTTTAACTGTGAGATATGTTGATATTCCTGTTGTAGATGTATTTTGTAACGTTTCTACCAATTCTGTTGTTTTTTGGTTTACAAAGATAGTTTTAACACCTTCTAATTGTGAAAGAGAAATTGTAGACAACCCAGAAATAACTACTTCATCACCTGTGGTTAAATTATGAATAAATGAAGTTATTCCTACAATTTGATTCAAAGTATTTTCCTTTGAATAAAAAATTACATCATTAAAAGTAGTCACTCCAACTGTAAGATTTGATATATTTTTGCCAGATATTCTTGAAATTTGGGCACTCACACCTGTGCCGTCTGGTGTGTTGGAAAATTTAATTACATCATTCACAGAATAATTTGAACCAAAATTATCAATAAAAATAGAAGAAATTCCAGATTTTTTAATATCTTTTACTATAAATTCTTGTTTTAAATTTGGAGAAATTTTTTCAATAATTTCATAACCAGAATTTATGGAATCTACATAATAATTACTAAAATTTCTAATTATATTATAAGTTGAAATGTTTGTTTTTTGTGAAAAATTTGGATTAAAGTTTTCTAAAATTGGCGTATCTTTAAATTTTTGACTAATTACATATGGATATGATGGTTTTAATATATTTGATATTAGTTCAAATGTTGTAAAATAAGCATATGTCCCATATGGATATTCTGGAGTAATGCAGTATCTTCCATTATATTCATCCAAATCTCCGGAAGAATTATATTCATAATCATTAATAAAAAATCCATTTACAAAATTATTTGGTCTAAGGTCATTAGTTGGTAATGATTTTTTGCTATAACTGGATGAAATTAATTTAATGGTAGTATCGTTTAAATTTTCATATCCATATGGACCATAAATTGGATTTCCATCATATGCCCATCCCACAATTGGGGAATGTCGAAATGAAGAAGTTTGTTCTTGATTATTGTCTAAAATATTATCTGAAAGATTTTTTCTAAATTGTCTTGACAAATAAAAATTTATTGGTTGTAATCCTAAATTCAAATCTAATGCTGGATATGAAAGTGTTTCGTCATCGCCACCATTTACTAGAATTGTATTTTTATTTCTTTCAACTTGATCAATTTTCCATTCAAAAACGTCTACTATAAATTTTAAATTAGATCCCCTTCTTACTGCGCTTAATGTTGTATTTGATGAAGCATAACCAACTCCACCGTCAACAATAGAAAAATTTACAATTGATCCATTTTCAATTATTGGTTTTAAGTCGGCATATTTTCCTTCACCATAAATTATTACTTGTGTTCCATTATCATATCCATTACCTCCAAAAATAATTTGAACATCATTGATAGATCCATTTACAATTACCGGTTTAAGTAGTGCTTTACTAATCGAAGATAATTCTACATTGGGTCTTCTATGAAAATTGATAATGTTTGGACTTCCATAAGAATTTCCTCCATTTTCAATATAAACACTTTCGGCAGATCCCAAAACAACAGGAGTCAATATCGGTTCAACAATAGCAGTAGATCCAATTCCAGAAACTGTTTCTATATTAATTTGAATTGGTGGATAATAAAAAGTATGAGTTCCAACACCCAAAGAATCAAGTTTTACATATTTTTTATTTAAATAATTTTGTTTAATTGAATTAATTTCTGTTCCAGCTTCTGAAAGTTTAAATTTATTTTTATCAACTACTGTTACTACATAATCTGTTGTCGATAATAATCCAGAAATTGGTGTATTAGTGTAGGAATATTTTATAAAATCTTGATTTTTAAATCCGTGATTTTTTGCAAAAATATAATTGTCTGCAGTATTAATTCCGGATATTTCCATTCCAAAACTAGGATAAAAACTAGAAGCAACTTTAACAAGTCTATTTGAATAATTTTTTCCTTTATTTTTTACATATATTTTAGTAATTGTATTTTTCGAATTTAAAGTACTAAATTGATGAAAACCAGAACTAATTCCAGTAATATTGATTGTATTAATGCCAACTATAGAATCATTTTTATTTTTATGTAATTTCACTGATTTTGAATTCACAATTTTTATAAAATAATTAGATTTATCAATTAATCCCGAAATATTCGTATTTCCATTTGTTGAATAAATTACTTCTTCGTGATTATCAAAATTGTGATTATTTAAAAAAGTAATAGTATCTGTATTGATATTTACTGATGTTCCATCGGCTTTTAATTTGGAAATAATTTTGGATTTGACTAAATTTGTTTCTAATATTGCTCCTTCGCCATTTCCGCCAGAAATAGTTATTTTTGGTTTCCTGTCATATCCAATTCCAGGAGAATTGATTTTTACTTCTTCAATTGAACCAGAAAGAATCAAATGTGCATTACAACCAGATCCAATAGAATCTGAAATAATTAAATTTGGTGGATTTATAACGTCATAATCTTTTCCTGGATTTGTGACTGTAATAGAATTAACCATTCCATAATAAATATTTTCATCAAATAATGTGGGTGAGTATATTTCTACACCATTTGCAAAAATACCTACTTGTCGATTAAAAGTGGTTCTATTTTCTGGATCATCAAAATAATCAATAGAATCATTTAATTTAATTTTTTTTAATAACTTTTGATCTTTGATTATTTTATTTTCAAAACCAAGTTTGTAGATTTGATCTGATGTTATTGGATAATCAATTTGAATAAATTTTTCATTAAAAATATCACTATTGCTATATGACAATTTAATTTGGTTGTCATTTATTTTTGTTACAAAATATACCCCTGTAGAAATTCCAACAGAATTTGAATCGTAATAAATTTTGTCTCCAGTTAAGAAATTGTGATTGTTTGCAGTTAAAACAGTCGTACCAGATCCAACAGAACTAATATTTTTTTCTGTTGATGTGCATGTAATTTGATAATCAGGAAGACCAGAACAAGCAACATATAAGTATTCTTCATTTTTGTCGATATATGTATTTTGAACTGATGAAATTATATTTGAAACATTTGAAAAGATATTAGAACTTGATTTTATAAGTTTTCTTTTAATTTTACTTACATTATTTAAATTTAATATTTTTGGTGTTTCTATGATAAATCTATTTTTTATTTCTCTTTTATCTCCATCTTCTACATTTGTAACTGTTGCTTCAATCTGTTCTTCGCCGTCAAATATATAAATTTTTTGATTTTTATGTACAATTAAATTATCTTTTAAATATATTCTATAAGTATTATTTGTAAGAATTTCAATATTTTGAATGTCATGATGAGTTGGAATATTGTAAACCCAACTTGTAAATTTATAATCTTTTGAAATATTTTTACCAAAAGAACTTAAAGATATTTTATCTCCTTTTCTTAAGTTTGAAGATTTGTCAAAATTAACATTTCCTATTACGTTAATAATTCTAAATTTTATTGGAGATATTTTATCAATATCAGAATCTACATAAGAATAAGCTAATTTATTTTCATAAATCAAATCACCAAACTGCAAATCATAAATGAGACCAGTAATATTTAATAATTGAGTATTTGTTTTATCTGTATAATTTATTTCAATATTTCCGCTATTTGTTTTTGCAATTACGGTGCCAGAATATGCAAATCCAACTGTAGAATCTACATTAATAACTGTTGAATTTTTTGATATGGAATCAATTACTTTTGTGGTTCCGGTAAATTCAAAACTATTAATAAAAGAAGTCGAATCTAAAGAAATTTCATATAAATTCTTACCTTGAACTGGTCTATATTCGACATTATAAATTGAAGCTGAAGCAGTTCCAGAAGATACTTGCTGATACAAAGTAGATCCAGCAAGAAAAAGAGGATCATCACCAGAAACTTTTTCTACTAAAATATTTTTTGTTATAAAATAATTATTATCAGATGGCCTCAACATATATTCTTGAGGTTTGATTACTTCGACATCTTCACCAAAAAGAACTTTAAATAATATTTTAAAAGATGTATCAGTTCCCTTTGATGTATAAAAATCTTTTGCTCTTGATAAAATATTTTCGATGGATATATTGGAAGTAAAACTTCTTTCTTCAAATCCTGGCAAAAATTGGTTTTTAAATTTTTTAAAAAATTCAAAAAAGAAAATATAATTTAAGTTATTGATTGTTGTTCCGGCAGAATGATCTTCTGCTAAAGTTTTTGTAAAAGTTAAAAATTCTGGATTATTTTTATTTTCAAGATTTTCAATACCACTAAATCCACGTATACATCCAAGAAAAGAATTTTGTGTTTTTGATGTATATGTAATGATCTCATCGTTAATTTTTAATATACCATATCTGTCTGGATATCCAATTGTGTGAGATGCATAAATTATATCATCAAATGATAAAATAGAAGAAGTTAATTTTGATTGTACCTGAGAATCTATTAAAGTTTCATTATTAAAATTTTCAATACTTTTATATTTTACTAGATTATTTGATAAATCAACCACACCTGTTTGGTGTTCTTGTGAAATGTAATATTGATTTAAAAATTGTTTAAATATGGGCGATTCTTCATTTAGAAACTCCGGTATTTGAGAATCTAAAATGTGATTGATTTTGACTCTTTTGATCTCAGACATTTATCTTGTGTACAATCCGTTAAGGTAACTTGAGGTAGGAATATATTGTGTAGCTGAAGTATTTTCTCCAGATTCAATAACATCTTCTATAGTATTTACTACAGTATTTGAAATATCTATTTGAAGATATATATCTTTCAATGCAATTATATCATTTGACTCTGGAACTGCTTCAATTTGAATAACACCAGTTTCAAGAGATGTAGAAGTAATATTAATTATATCTAATCTAATTTCACCTTTTGTATAATTAACTGTTCCTGCATTATTTTTTACAATTACGGGATTATTGTCTATAAGTTTAAATAAAATAATTCTACCAGATGATAATGAAATTGGAAAATCTGTAATATATAAAGTTTCGGCAAATTCATTAGTTTTAAATCCAGAAGATTTGATGCTATAATTATTTGTTTTTTGGTGAAATTTATTACCAAAACATATCTCATAAGTCGCAAATGTATTAAATGCTGGTTGCAAGTCTCGTCTCATTTTGACTTTTGTAATATTAGATGTAATTGCTCGATTTGTATTGTCAATTAAACTATTGACCTTACTATACTTAAATCTTCCACCAAAACTATTTACGTCTGTTGATCTTGAATATATGTTTAAGGTATTAATAACTTGATTGCGAAGTAAACTTGCATTTGAAGTAAATGATTGGTTGTAATATATTGTTGTATCCAATTCTACATAGAGATATTTTAAATCAATAATTTCAGGTTTAATTCCAGCAATACTATATTGTTTTAGTTTTTTTCTAATTTCATTTTTTTTAATTTCTGATAAAAAATTTCCATTTCTTGGTTTGATTGATATAAATACCTTTCCGTACTGTGGTGGATCTAATTCGTCTCCACCATAAGCAGATACCGAATCCACATTTGTATAAATATATGGTATTAGTGCTTTATAGTCGTTTGCTGTGACTGCTCTGTATTGTGATGCGTATACTCTTGGTGCAAGATATTTGATAGAATCCAATTCTTCAATATCATCTCCATTTTGAGCAGATGTTGTTGTGGTTAAAAGTGAAATCCCTGATGTAATTGTAATTGCGTTATTGTCCACAATTGAACCAGAAAATGTAAAATTAGATGCACCATTTGCAGTTTTTCCATTAGTTACAATGTATGAAACAAGCACAGTGCTTCCGTTTTCTGGTTTCTTTCCCAATAAATTATCACCAAAAAGAATTTGGTATTTTTCATCATTGATTTCTTGAATTAAAAATACTTTAGAATTTTTATCAATATTTAAAATATTATCATAAAGAGAATATTTTTCGGTTGATGTTAAAGATACACTTACTCTGATTGTAGATGTATCAATATCGGTGTTATCTAAAATGTATTTTTGGTTTGGTTGACTATAATCAATCGTAAAAGTTTTAGTTAAATATGTTCCTTCATAAATTGATACATCGTTAAAATATGCAATGCCAAAATTATCAACTGTGGTTGTTATATCAGAAGGAATTGAAAATATATAATTACCAGATTCAACGGCACCCAAAGCAACAATTCCTGCCTTTAATGTAACTGTTCTTGAATTTAAAGATCCGGTATTTACTGTAAAAGATATTTTGGATTCAGCTGATCTTTTAGAACGAGGAACGTAACCAATATTTCTTGCAAGAGATACAACATTTTCTCTTAATGTCGCAGAATCAATAAATGATTCATTTGCTTGCATATTAGTATTATATGCAGTAATATAACTATTATATGCTAAAATATCTATTAGAATTGAAAAATTAGATCCTTCAAAATCAAAATCACTAAAATCTGTATTTGCTCTCAGATAGTCTTTAATCTGAGTTCGCAAATCATTAAAATCTAAATTTGTAAATTGATTAAATGACATTAGACTTTTGTTGATTGTAAAATAAATTCTATATTCTGAGTCGCAAAAGGCATACCAACAATGTCATAAGAAATACTAATATTTAAATCATTACTATCTAATTCAGATTCAATGACCACATTATTTAATTTAATTCTATATTCATAGTTATTAAGTAAATTTGTAATTTCTTGTTCTAAAAATACAGATATTTCAGAACTTTGTATTTCAAAAAGAGATTTTTCGATAGATGTTCCTAATAAATTATTAAAAAATCTTTCTCCAATACGAGTTCTTACAAGATTCATTACCGATCTTTTGATCGAATCTTCATTTTTTAAAACAGTTAAATCATTCGTAATTGGATGCTTAGTAAAAGATAAACTAATGTCTTTAAAACTACGAGAAATTTTTACTGCCATTCATTTTTTTTCTTTTATATATCTATAATACTTTTTACCAAGTTTTTCCATAATTTGGTTCCGTTCCATATTCCCAATCATCATAATCTTCATCATTACGAATTTTTTCATGAAGATCAGTTTGTTTTTTTAAATTATGATTGGGTGCCAAATCATGCATAATTTCTTGAATGATTCTTTTTGGCGGTTCTGTTTTATAATCCGTAATCAAATGCGTAGTTCCCCACATTTGACGCATATATTCTTTGTCTCTATCGACTGGTAAATTGGACATTTTTCTCCTGTTTTAAACATAAAACAGAACTTTTATGACGGAGGTTTCTATCTCCAAATATATTTAACGATTTAAACTTCTGATTTTATAATTGTATGAATTAAAATATTTTAAAAGTTCAATTGCAACAATTTTTGGATTTCCTTCTCCACAAGTATAAATGTCAATTGCAATGCATCTTTTTTCTGGCCAAGTATGCGCCGAAAAATGACTTTCTGATAATGCAATCACAATCGTAAGACCTTGTGGTTCAAATTTATGAGTAAAGATATTTAAAATAGTCATCTTTGCACGAGAAATCCCCCTTTGAATTACTTCCAATAGAGGGATTGTATCATTTAATAAATTATATTCAATATCATATACCTCCAATAAGAGGTGACTACCCATAGAAAATTGTTCCAATAATTATGATACTAAAAAATTATTTATTTCAATTTAAATTTGTAATTTCATACATGTAATGATTAGATGTTTCTATTTTTCTTTTATTTTCTACGGAATATAAATTCATATCAATCTCATATCCAGGATTTGATTCAATGCGATTAAATGTCCAGGCATTATCATACCATATAATTTTATTATTTGGGTATGCATAGTAATTTCCAGTTTCCATCTTGAACAAATGAGCACATTTATGTTCAGGAGTCTCTGAAAAATTAAGATCAGTGACTCCTTTATTTTCCCATGACCAATCAAGAGTAAACATATAACTTCCAATCACCTTTTTTCCGTCAGGACGAATTAATTCTGCTTGCAATCCAGCAAGACGAGCACGTTTTTGAACGTCAATATATGGAGAAAAACAATCCCAGTACATAATATCTTCCAATGGTTCAATTGGTGCATCTGATTTCCAACAAAAGGCATGAAGAGGTCTACGAGTCCAATTTACACCATTTTCAAGGAATGCCTCAAATAAAGGAACTCTTTTTTCAATACTAGCAACACAATGTACATCACATTTGGTTACTTCGCCTTGCCCCTTTATATGATTAAAAAGAAATTCATTACGAATATAGCATGACCAATCTGGAAGACTGTGATTTAAGTATGCCATTTTTATCCTTTACCTTGTCCTCTGTATTTTTTTCGAGCGGAGTTTCGACTTGTCTTCGAATACTTTGTATTCTTTCCTTGTCCTTGAATTGTATTTTTAGGTGTACTATCAATTTTTTGATCTTTCTTATTCGGTGCCATTTCAATTTTTCTCCTTTTTGGTTCAAAAAACGGTTTTTGACGGGATTTTTGTGCGAGTTTTATAAGGACATTATAAGAATACTATAAGAAGTAGTTCCTATAACATCTTTGAGATATAGAAAAATACCTCTATAAGACTTGTTTAAATCTCATAAAGGTATTCTAAGTTAAACCACTGAAAACGTCAAGAAATGTCTGAGAGATAATGCTCAGATAACTCTCATCTTTTCATGTCCGACACGAATCTGTGGATCACACCAAATCTCATAACCTGCTTCTTTTGCATCAAGACAGAAAGAAACATCTTCTCCGCACATATCTTGTACTTCTCCAGATTCAAAGACTTGCATTTTAGGAGCAAACCAAGGATATTCAAGTTTTTCAAATACTCCTTTTTTAATCAGTACCCAACCAAATCCTGTATAATCAACTGTAAATGGCTTGCGGCGCTTACTCATCGTTTCTAAGGTTTCATGATTCATAACTCCTCCGTTGCCCCTAAAATCGTCCTCTTCTAACCAATGAGCAACTGAAGTAGTATGACCATCCTCTGTGCAATACCAACCTGCTGCGATGTCTTTATCCATTGCTACAAGACGATAAAACTTTTCTGTATCAAATACGATATCACTATCAATCCAAAGTTGATAATCATAATTCAATTTTCCATCCCAAGGTATTTGTTTTGGTCCTCTGAGAACATTTGCACCTAAACATTTGCAACGTGCAAAGTTTACCATGGAAGAATAATCCTGTGATATTTGAATACTTGCACCATTCTGCACAAGATCAAAACATAACTGAACAAAATTCTTTAAATATGTATATGATACTCCACGACCTGGAAGACAAAATACAACTGATTTGCCCTGAATCATTTCTTTGGCCACCTGCAAATTAAAACCATCTTCTGAAGATGAACTTAATGGTGCCTTTGCTTTAACTGTAAAACCTTTTGCCATAAAAATTGAAATAGTAACGTTTATATTCTACCACCGCAAATCAAATTTTGCAAGGTGGATTTGTTTTATTTAGTGTAACTTCAATGTCCTTGTCATTTCCTCCAGAAGTCCACACAAGTCCTCTGATGATTTTCAGATTCTTCTGTAAATCATTCTGAGGGATTTGGCTTAATATACTTATTCCTTTTACATCAATATTATAAGTATTCATCTTCTTCAACTTTTCGAAGTAATTCTGTGAGTTCTTCTTTTAGTGAATTGTTAATTATTAATACCTTATCTGTATCCAACCTATGTTGAATTGTATCAATTAGTAAATCTTTTTCAAATTCATCAAATTCTAATTTCATTTTTTTTTGTTTTGAGTCTTCAAAAATTATATAGGCATTGTGATATTTTAATTTATATGATATTATGAGAGAAACCTTTTTTTGTATATTTTTTCCTCCGAAATTTTTTTATAAAAGAGGGGAAACACTTATGCGATTTGAAATGGACTCGTAATTACTCTCTCGTTTTTGGTTCGTTGTAGGTTAGGGTAGTTATGCGTTTTTACTTTAGGCATCGGTTTATAATAACAAACAAACAACGTTGAATATAACTGTCAAATAGTGCTGTATAATAATATACACGAACTACAAAATGTTGGTTATTATACTAAATTGATTGAGATTAATATAAACTATACCCAGGGTATGTAAAATAACTGTACCGGGGGTATCATAATTATAAGAACGAAGAGTTTTCCACAGGTTTATAAAAGTTTTCCACAGATAAACGAAGAGTTTTCCACAGGTATTCCACAATCTTATGAGGTATTCCACAGAACGATGAGAGTTTTCCACAGATAAACGAAGAGTTTTCCACAGAACGATGAGAGTTTTCCACAGGGTAAATCTTATAAAGTACTGCAAACACTACAATTACTTCTAAACCTGTGGAAAACTCTTACAACGAACAGTTCTTATACTCTATACTATCACGAATAACCTGTGGAAAAATAGTTTTCCACAGGACGAAGTAGTATGATACTCACAGATACACGAAGTTCTTATCTCAGTCCACGAAGTCATTATAACACACGAAGTCGAGAGTTGTCAAGTGTCTTATAATGTGTTGGAAATCTTATAATGTCTTGGAAACACTTGACAAATAAACTGTGCTGTGTTATAATTAACAGCCTTAGAAGACAATAAGATCTCATAATACTCCATAATAACACACATTATCTCATAAGATCTCATAATACCTTATAATAACACACATTATCTCATAAGATCTCATAATACCTTATAATAACACACATTACCTTATAATACTCTATAATACCTCATAATAACACACATTACCTTACAATAACACACATTATGCATATATGTTTTTAATAACATTATTTAATCATTTTTAATTATATCAATAACAGACACACATATCACATTTCTTGTACTTTAGCAATCGCATCACAGATAAGTGTAGTCAACAATATACACTGACCAGAGAGATTACATACTGCATAAACAGTTTGTTTTGTGTGAATGTCTTGAGTA
>Ga0214923_10001127_pt1 | contig 38814 bp, 31 predicted proteins | sample LL1510_MetaG_FD_177993 | JGI IMG/M metagenome (GOLD analysis project Ga0214923, IMG submission 177993) | Freshwater microbial communities from Lake Lanier, Atlanta, Georgia, United States - LL-1510 | ecosystem: Environmental > Aquatic > Freshwater > Lake | place: USA: Georgia | collected...
ATCTCTGCCATCAATGGGTCATCAAAAGAAAAGGTTTTAAAATCGTAACGACAACTCTTGGAGATGTAATCAGATGGTTTACCAGCTCGAAATCCTATCACACGTTTCAACTTGGTTTGTGGATCAATAAATACATTCAAGTCAAGCACACCATTGGTAAATCCAAGCAAGTATGCATTCTGGTTCAATTTACCGCAAAAGTCTTGTTCTAAAAATAATTTCTTACAAAATGCCCACAACCCACTAAACCAGTTGTTACTACCTACTTTTTGATGAATTAATTTACGAATGTTTTCTTGACATTTCACGTTAGCCATATCTTCATTGGCATCTTGTGTACGTTTGAGTTCATCCAAGTGTTTTTGTAATGTTTCTGTAATAAAACCAGGAAGAATGTTTTGCAACTGAACACCGTCTTGGTCAATGTTCCATCTGTGATTATCATATCTGAACCATAAGTTTTTCTTGGAGTCTGCACATACCCAACGATCTTTAAATGTTTCATAGACGATGTGTCTGGCAATTGCTTCTTGTGATTCATAACGTTGAAATTCCAACAGACGTTTCTTGTTCTCTTGAAGCCATGCATCGTACAAATTAGGATTATCTTCTTGTGCCCATTTTTTCAACGTGGTCATACCTATCTTTTTGTCGGATTGATGATGGTATTGACGTTCCCATAGAGTAACACATGAGGCTTCATCGTACTTGTCTTCACAGAATTGAGAAAACTGTTTGAACAAGCGTAATCCTTCTTCTGAACCTTGTGATATGTTGTGTAATAACCAACCCATAGGACACCAAGTAGGATAGGATTCTGCACGTTTTTGAGAATTGATGACTTCTGTAATGAGTTTTTCAGCTTGAGCTAGGTTGTTACGTACTGTGATTTCATCTGCTTCTGATAATGGAGGTAGATTCAACGGTTTAGAAATTTGGATGTCAACGTTATTTCGAACGGTGTAAGTGAGTAACTCCGGATTGTTCATACGTGTTGTCAACATTAAAGGAAGATAGTATTCTAGTTCATCGTCTGTCAATTCATCGCAATCGATTGGTTCAAGAGCCCAATTGTAAATCACATTGTTGTGGTCTTCTATAGATTCACGTAAGGAGATTTCTTGTGGTTGTTGTGGGTCGAGTGCATTAAATTGAAAGATCCATTTTAATAAATAAGGTTGTGTTAATAAATTGGTGTCTTTTTTAGAACCATATAATAACCAATGTTTGGTTTCAATGTGTTTATCAATCACGGTTTCAAGTTGATCTTCTTCAAATGGGATGGCTTTGTCATTGAAACAAATAGGATCTTGTATAAATAATTGTTCTTCTTTGGCTAGTTGTAAAACACGTTTATAAACATATTGATCTTGATGTGATTGAAGCATATAAAAGAAAGGAAAATGAAGGTGGAAACCCATTTTACAAAACGTATTAGAACCAACTAAAATCTCAGATGGAAATGGTTTGGTCAACACGAAACAATCTAAATTATTGGGTTTGATATCTACAGTATAATTCAAGCTAGAGAGGACACGTTGATAGATAGATACAATGTGCTTGATATGTTCGATTGTATAGAGATTAAAACGAGGAAATGAACTAATAGTGTGAGTAGGACCAACGGGAAATTTAAAATCTAAATCACCTAGAACAGGCATCACTTGTTTGGGACGTTCAGATACAGTACATTTGAAGTTAAGCTTTTTGAATAAATCTTGTATTTTTCGTTTAAAATTGGGTTCATTTCTATCAGACAATATGGTTTGAATGTGTTGATCGATATTTGCTTCTTTTCTTCTGGTCATGTACGAGTTGAATTCTTGTAAATAGATATTCCAAAATTCAGCTTCATGGTCATTAGGAATAAAATAAGTACCAGCAGGATGCATAGAATTGTGGGTATGTTCACCAACATTATTTGCATTCTTATACACTAGTTTCGAGCTTAAAAAGCTTGCAATACGCTCATTCATTCTTATCTATTAATAAATATAGGAAAATAATTTTGTTTAAAATAAGATTTACAAGAGTGAGTAAAGTTCAAATTCGAACTTAAAAACAGTTACATACCTTGTCTACAGACATTTGAACTTGATTTTGACTATGAAGTCTGTAAATATGACAATTAGAAAAAAATTGAATTGATGAGACAAAAAAAATAAAGTTTTAAATTTACATTTGCATGGTTATATACTAGTTTAAAGGAATCAAAATACATACAAAAGATTGTACCCTATCAAGTTGCATTTTTTATACTTTGTATTGATTTGATCAAAGATGAAAAAACGTTCTTTCTCTTCGATTAACACATCAACAACAACTCCATTTACAAAACCATCCACAAACAAACCGTCATCCTCTACAAATGTTTCTTCACAATCGAATTCCAAAAAATTTCACAAAACACCTAAAGTATTAGCCTCAAAATCAGCGCAACAACCTGCTTCTCACTCTTCTTCAAATTCAAACAAAATACGTAAAATCGATGTCAATGATATACAATTAAACTTAGATGATTTAGCAACAGACATGTATCCTGAATGTGATCATTTCAAACCATATGATGATACCAAGATGCCATCTAGTATCAATTCTGTGTTGTTCACATTTATGACCGATGAAGAAGTCGTGAAACATGCAGTTGTAAAATGTACCGTTCATATTACCAATAGTACAGAACCTAATTCCGTGTATGATCCGTTGATGGGTCCACGTAATGCGCAAGAAAAATGTCAATATTGTAATGAACAATGGACAAATTGTCCAGGTCATTTTGGGTATATAGACCTTGCATCTCCTATCCCTCATCCCCTCAAAATCAAATCTATTTTACAATATCTATCCATCTTTTGTGCATCGTGTTATCGTCTGATTATCACAGACACACAAATCAAGATATTTGGCATAGAACATTACAGTGGTATTAAACGTTTTGAACGTGTACTTACAGTTGCAGAAAACATTAACACATGCGGTCATTGTAATCGTTTATGCTTCAAGTATACGTTCGATGATGGTAAATTTTTACGTAGTAATATCAGCAAAGACAAAGCGTCATCGATGAATTGTATACCTATGAACATTAAACAAATTCAACAATTGTTTTTGAACATTGCTGATTCTGATATTCGTCAGTTAGGCTTACATCCCAAGTATGTTCATCCAAAAATGTTACTTCTTTCTAAATTACCTGTATTACCTCCGTCTGCACGTTCATATTGTGTTCGTGCCGATGGTCAAGTTGGTCATGATGATTTAACCACCAAGTACAATGAAATCATCAAAACCAACAATTCGTTGCTCAAGGAAACTAATGAAAAAAATCAACAAATGTTGTTAAGCACTTTGATGCAACACGTGTTGATGTTAATGGATTCGAACAAGGTCAAGACAAAATCCACCGACAAGGTTACCTTCAAATCTATCAAACAACGTCTAGGAGGTAAAGCAGGTCAAGTACGTAATAACATTCAAGGTAAACGTTTGGATTTTTGTGGACGTACTGTTATTACACCTGAACCTATGGGCCAGGTTGATGAACTAGTTGTTCCAGAAGAGATTGCTGCACGTCTTACTGTACCTGTGAAAGTTACAGAACGTAACCTCAAGGAATGTCAACAACTTTTAAACACGGACAAAGTGAACATGATTTTACGTAAAACCACCTCCAAAGAAAAAGACAAATCAGACGTTGGTAAAATACATGTCAAATATCATCTTTATACCGAAGGCACACCTTTATTAGATGGTGATATCATCATTCGTGATCAAGAACACATTTGTCCTCAAAAGTATGAACTGTTGAAGAAACATAAATTTGTGTTACAGGAAGGAGATCAAATTTTACGTGATGGCAAGATACTTGACAAGGTGAAAATCACAAAACGATTAGATCGTCAATTACAAGTAGGTGATGTGATTGAACGTAAGTTACAAGATGGAGACTGGACCTTGTTCAATCGTCAACCAACCTTGTGGAAAGGGTCCATGCGTGCTAAAAAAATTAAAATCCTTCCAGGTAAAACCTTTCGTTTTAACCTTGCATCTACACAAGCTTACAATGCAGACTTTGATGGTGACGAAGTAAGTTCAAATGTTGTATTTTACGTTTTTTACTCATTTTTTTGTTGTTCTTTTTTGTTATTTATTTTTTTTAGATGAACATGTTTTTAGCTCAATCGTATACAACCATTGCAGAGTGTCAACATATCGTATCCACTAAATCCAATTTTACTTCGCCACAGGATTGCAAGCCTATGTTGGCTATTAAACAAGATGCAATGACAGGAGGGTTCATTCTCACCCGTAAACGTTTACCAATTGCTAAGAACGTGTTCCAAAACATTTTGACAATGCCATTTTTCAAGATCAATGATATATTGAAAAAAACCAATCACATACGTACTGTGTTAGAGTTATACGAAGTCATACCAAAGGGTGATGATGATGCATTTGACCAACTCTATTTTACTGGTCATACGTTATTCTCTTTCTTGTTACCTGATGATTTTGAATATGTGTGTGATAATCGTCAAGCTGTCAACTCAGACAAACAGGTTCTGATTCATCAAGGTGTGTTATTGTATGGTGTGCTTAACAAGGAAGCATTAGGTTCCGCATCTGGTTCCATGATTCATCATTTGTTCAAAGATTATGGAGCAGATCGTGCTGCAGAATTTGTGTCACACTACCAAATCATGATCAATTTATGGTTTCAACATCATGGATTTTCGGTTGGGTTAGAAGACTGTATTCCTCATCAATGTGAATCCGTCGAAACCGTGATCAATAAGTGCTTTTTAGATGCTGGTTCTGCAGTTCAAACAGAGAAGAATGCTGTTGTGTTAGAAGATAAGATTTGTTTTATTTTAAATCAAGCTGTCAATCAAGGTCAAAAATTATCCAAAGAAGCATTAGATGCTAACAACTCTATTGTTAATATTGTGGTGTCAGGTGCAAAAGGTAATTTTGTTAATGTTGCACAAGTGACAGGCTTGGTGGGTCAACAAAACGTGTCTGCAGCACGTATTCCAAAATCATATGGTGGACGTACATTACCACATTTCAAGTACAATGACAAGTTGCAAGATGCGACAGATATCAAAGAATTAGAAACACTATTCGTCTCACGTGGATTTGTCAAGTCTTCCTTCTTCAAAGGACTCAACTTGTACGAATTCTTTTTTCATGCAGCAGGTGGCCGTGAAGGTATCATCGACACTGCAGTCAAAACAGGTATGTAACGATTATGAATGAAGTTCATTTTTTACTTATTTTGTTCTTTTTACTTTAATAGCGGATACTGGGTACATTCAACGTAAAATCACCAAGATGATGGAAGATTTAAAGATCTCGTATTCAAATTCTGTCATCAATTCTTGTGGTCAAATCACCGAGTTTATGTATGGTTGTGATATGTTGGATCCTGCAAAAATGATTAAAACCAACAAGGGAATCAGCTTTATTGATATCTCACATGTTGCTGATAAATTAAATTGTAAACGATTTTTAAATTTAAAAAATGCAGAAAAACAAGAAGTTGAAGTTGAGATTGTAGATTAATTTGTTTGTTTATTATCGTTCAATATTAACTTTTAACTATCAACTTAACTACTTTTTGATACTGAATAAAACCTAACCATTTATTCAATCAATTAACCTTCTGATGTTAAATATAGGAATATATACAATGTCTTATTATGTCGTGTATTAATGTGTTTTTTAAACTTGCCATACAACTTAGTTTTTCAATTTCTATTTGTTTCTTTTTTGCAATCACCATGTCTTGAAGATCAGGTTGAGAAGACAGATCAATATCAAAGAGAGAATATCTCCACCATGTATCGTCTAGATCTATTTTGTCTGTTATTTTGGACAAATTGTACTTGAAACGTGTTCTCCAAAATGTTTGTAACGGTTTGGTTTTAGACCATTCTTGATAAAAATACTTGAACGTATTTATGTGACCAATATACAATGAGTTATGAACGGAAGATTCATTCCATTCACAACCATTTTGAATAGCATATTGAATACAGTCCGTGTGGCCACTTTGCGCTGCATAATTAACAGTATCGATGTCCCATTCACAACCATTCTCATGCATGTACTTGAGACATTCCAAATGTCCATGATGAGATGCAAGACGACAAGTTTCTGCATTCCATTCAAATCCTCCATGGTTGTAAAGGTATGTAAGACAATCTAAGTGTCCATTTCCAGCAGCATATATGCACATGAATCCTCTTTCGTAATCGCAACCATTTTCGATAGCATATTTAAGACAATCTAAATGGCCATGTATTGCTGAATACGCGGTTGTGCCTTTGTTCCATTCTTTCCCTTCTTCACGAAGTTGTTTAAGTAGTTGTAAATCACCAGCTTTAGCAGCTTCAGCACACTCAGTCATCGAATATCGAATAAACACGTTTTACTTTTTTAATATAGAGTAGAATGTACAATGTAAAATATTAAATGTATATTTGTTCTCTTTAATGAAGTTTAAAAACTACAAGAAAGTTTATGGAAATATTTTGTCTTCTTATTTCTACTATTTTTAACCTTTTTAAATGATATCTTTAGATCAAGTTCTTGGTTTATTATATGGTTGTGCCCTTGGTGATGCGATGGGCTTACGTTTTGAATTTGCATACGGTCGTGAACCATATGATACACGATTACAACCATATGGATCTGTGCTTGCTGGTCAAGTTTCCGATGACACAGAACTTATGATTTCATTAGCACAATCCATTGTAAAACACCATGGATACAATGAAGAAGAAACCATAAAACAATATACAGCGTGGGTGGCTTCTCAACCATTTGATATGGGTGTTACGACACGTACTTTATTTAATTCACCTCCTTTTCGAGCAGTTGAAATGTATCGTGCAAATTATAAAGCAATGTATACAGACCGTCCAGTAAGCACATGGTCACAATCCAATGGTTGTTTAATGCGTTGTATGCCTTTGTTTGCACTTGACGAACAAGCACGACAAAAAGATTGTGCAGTAACAAATCCACATCCACATTGTATGGAAGCAAACAAAGTATACTTTCGTATGGTAGAAAATATCATCAACAATGGCTTTACACCTATCGATGAAAGCTGGTCCAATACACCTGTAATTCAACAAGTCATACAAGATGTGCTTGACTATCCGGGTGTGAAACGTGATGTAAGCAAACAACGTGGATGGGTGTGTCACGGATTATATTTTGCTTGTATGATGTATCAATACCCAGAGCAATTCAATACGTTCGCCAAAGCGATGGAGTTTGTGATATCCAGACACATGGATTCTGACACCGATACAAATGCTTGTATTGCAGGTTCTATTGTAGGTCTTAGACTTGGTTATCAAACACTTGCAAATGAACCTATTATTCAAGATAACCTTAAGCAAATTATCGAGTGTCCATCATCTCGCCCAGATTGGTTACATCCTAAACACCTTCAAGAACTAGCAATTGAGTTGGTAAATATTTATAATACACATGCGTAACGTATAAATGTTATTTTTTATACGATGCACTTAAGTACAACAATTATACCCGTATGAACACATTCAAATTTTCTTCAACACACGAAGCTGCTAAAGCTGGTGATTTTGAAGAGTTAAAACGTATGCACCTTGCAAAATTCGAATGGGATGAAAAAACAACTTGGAAAGCTGCTCAATATGGGCATCTTGATTGTCTACAATATGCTGTAGAGAATGGATGTCCGATGGAACGTGAAAATTGCTTGCAAATTCCTATTCTTGTGGCAGCTGAATTTGGTAAATTAGACTGTCTTCGTTACTTGCATTCGATCGGGTGTACATACAGGCAAGATGCAGGAAATGTTTGTACATTAGCAGCTCATAATGGGCATTTGGATTGCTTGAAATTTGCTCATTCGTGTGGATACCCATGGGATGAAGAAACAACACGTACACAAAATATCGAATGTCTTGGTTATGCAATCGAGCACGGATGTCCATATGATGTGTCGAATGTTGTGAACTATCTTTCTCATAGAGTGTTTGTCATTTTTGACTTTGATATGCATCCATGGGTTCGGACGTTTTTGTTTCCCTTGTTGGACACGCCCTATTTACATCATTACAATCATCATCATTTATACACGGAGTGCAAGAACAAAATCTCACTAATATACACGCAAAAACAACTAACACTCGAGATGCTAAAAGACGTGCTGACGATGGATGTCATTCAATATTGCATTTTTCCTTATTTTTAATAAATCTTTTTTGCAACTTACTAATGACTTCATTTTTAAGATGAAAGTAAAACTTTCTGATATATGTGTAGAATTGCAACCATTTTTTACTTCTAACACCAACAAGAATCATCAACTTCAATGTATCACAACATACTTTACTCAAACCTTCGCACCTGGACCAACCAATCGGATCTTTTATGTGTCTATTCGTGATGTGAAGAAGTATGTTAGTCTTTGTATACAACATGATTGTATAGGTCATTTTAAACCATTCTTTGACAACATACCGTTTGTGTACAATGAAGAAGATACACAAGATGAGACCAACGTTGTTACACGTTCTTCGACCGTTCTACCTGTCGTTCTTTGTGCCTTTATCTCGTATGTTTGCATGCATATACACGATACAGATCGTGCTATCAACCTACTTACCCAGTTTGTTCAAACAATTTTAACGGTGAAAAAAAGTTTGTATCATGAACTACATTCTGAGTTGAAATGTCATATGCATCTGGCGTCTACAAATATTTTAATACATGACAGAGATGATTTGTTACTACTAGTTGACAACAAGATTCAATTGAATGCACCTGATATGCCTCCTTTGGGAAAGCTGCTTTTTACCTGTGAACCATTAACAGAAGATTTAGATTTTATTCTTCGAATCACACGCAAAACCAATGTGAAGGTTTTAGGAGACGCGTTTGTTCCATATGATTGTCCTCGTTGTGTTGAAAAATTCACACCTACGCATATTAATCGTCTACAAAGCATTCTCGTATTCATGACCGCGTGTTCGTTCAAGACTGTCAGGCTTATTTGGAAGCGATTTTTTGTCGATACGGTTGTCACCCACTCGGAAGAGTTAGACAGTCTCATCGTGAAGAAATTAAACTACATTCATTACATTGGCAACAACAAATCGAACCACAACACATTCGAGACAATTCTACAATATACCCCGTATGATGAATTTCAAAAGACGTATGAACCAATCTTACTTTATATGTGCCAAAGATATTCGTACAAACGTGTTGCGACATGGTTAGGTGAAGCTTCACAACAGATTCAATCTCATCGTAAAACACCAACGTTGTACGCGTTTGCTGAATATTTTCAACTGTCTTGGGATGAACCATTATGGAGAAACTTGTTTCTTCCTCATCGTGATATTCTGCATATACATCCATCATCCTTGTTCTTTCATCAGATTACAACCATGAATCAAGTCATACAACATAACAGAAACGCTGTGCATAAATATGCGAATGTTTGTACTGATTTGCAACATATTATTTGCGAGTACATTTAACAAATCAAAAAACACATCAAAAAACAAACCATTACGTAATAAACTTTTTTATTTTATTATTTTTTAACAATGTATTCCAGTTGCTTTTCTTATCTACAATCGAAAACATTTTATCGTTGGAACAAACACCAAATCACTCCTTCTTCGTTTACGTTTGAAGAGACGATAGGCTCTAATGTACCAAAAGACTCCTTGTTGATCTTAAACTTGGTGAATGATTCTTTGTTGTTCTCATCTTTGCCTAAAAACGAGTTTACATCGTGGGAATTGACGATGTTACAAGACCAAATTATCCATCATTTAGAAGAAGAAGGATATGCTGGCATTCAGTCGGACTCTATTGCGTTGGTCAACAATCGTGGTGAAGACCTTTTTCATCAAAACAACGATACTCCAGGTATCACACCTGCTATAAAAGACTTGATATCCAAGCATATACCAGAACATACGTTCAAAAGATTGAGTCCGTATTTTCAAACGTTACTTGGATTTTTTTATGCAATGCAACACCATCATCCTGAAAAACATGTGGTAATTATCTCTTTGTTCACCAAGTCGTATATCAACTTAAACAACCAAAAAAAGCACGATAAATTACAAAAACAATTTGAGGTATGTGCTAAGTTGATACCTTGGTATTATCTACCATTTGAAGAAGATGTGTTGTCCATGTTGATTCAAGAACATCCTGGTGTGTCTCCATATCAATTTCATCTTAAACCAGAATGGCCAACCATACGTCGTCAGATGCTTCAGGATCTTAACCCGGATGTCATGAACAAGAAAGTTACATTTCAGTTACTTCATTTTTTTCATCACAACGCACAACATTTTATTTTATACTACGTTAATGGAGGGATTTTACAAGTAGATATGAAAGGTGATTTTTACCCATGGAACATCGAAACATTATTACCTCGATTCTTTAATGAACCGTTGGTTTCAATTTTATCACGTGAAGAAGTTGCGATTACATCGATTCCTCAACCTAAGTATTGGTTGTTATACATACACTGTTTTTCGTCTTGTAAAAACGAACATGAACATCTGGAAGAATATTACGATGAAATCAGGATGTTGAAAGAATGGTACAACAATGTGAATCAAAGTTCTCATGGACAAAAACAAGTTGAAATCATGCATATATACTCAGATTGTGAATCAGAGTACAATGAAGGATTGTATCAACGTTTGACTGAACGTATGACCTGGTATGGTGTTCATCCGAAGCATCGTTTACGTAGTTTGATGATGGCACAGATCTTTTATAGAAACAAGATTCATATAGAAAGTGCAGATGAACCGGACAAAGACGTCAACGATCTCAAGCGTACTTTCGTGTTGATATCATCTGAGAATTTGTACAGCGCAACTCAAGCTTCAAATCAAGGATTCACGCCCTCACACGTTATCAATCGTTGTGTAGATCCTGTGTTTTTACAACATGATTTACATGGTAAACAATTTCCTTATTTGGCGGATGCACCAATTTTAGATGTGTCAAAGTATGATGTAGTTGGTTCTTACTTACGTAAGACATGTGAAAATCAACGTGATGTTCAAGTTGCTTCGAATGTATTACACACACACAATATTTTATGGTTTTATTTTAATTGTGTAGCAGACAATTTTTATCAACTTATCGATAAGTTCCAATCATATGTTGAGTTTGCTTGCAAGTGGAATAAGAATCCAAGTCAAAAACCAATTTGTTTTTTACTTTTATTCAATCGTGTTTGTGAACGAATGAATGAGTCGTATTTTCATACATTGTGTTTTCATGCTACTAATGAAGTACAATTTTATAGATTGTGTAATGGTAAAGATGATGTGTTTGTGAAAAAGTTTGAATTGCAGGAGAAAGTTGCGTTTGTGGATCTTTTGTCTAAACGTTGTTGATTTGTTTTTGTTCAAAAGTAACAAGAAAGTTTAGTTTATTTTTATTATTGAGTATTATTATTAATTGTTAAAATAATAAAGCAAAGATACTTTAGTCAAAAATACTCACAAATAATATAGGTTACAACTTCAGATGGTAGTTGATAAGCATCCCGATAGGCGTATAATTTTTGACAATTGATTTCGTCTATCTTGGATGTGCATTTATTGAACAAATTAGAGTTGACATATGGACTTAATAATTCGGTGTCAACATACGGAAACAACCACGTTCGTAACCAACTGTATTTGTCAAAATCTATGACACATCTACTATCTTTACAATCTAGTTCACGAATAATTTCAAGTAGATCATAAGGGCATTTGTTGGTGACTATGAAACCTAAACATTCCATCCTTCCTTTAAAAGCAGCAATCCAAGCTGCTGAATCATTCCACGGACAACTATGTTCATACAAATAACGTAAGCAATTTAAATGACCTTGTGATGCAGCTTCAAAAAGTGCGTATTTGTGCCAAGGGTATTTTTGCTCATGTACATATTTTAAACATTCAATATGGCCCATCATTGCTGCATGTATAGGTGCTCCGCAATGCTTAGGATATTGTTTTTCTGTACAGTATTTAACAATGTGCAAATGGCCAGAGTAACAAGCAATAGTGGCAAGACTGTTACAAACAAAAGAAAATCCGTTGTTTTGTAAATATTGTAAACATGCAAGATGACCATATCTAGCTGCATTTTGATGACATAATTCGTTCCATCTACAACCATTTTCTAACGCGTACTTGAGACAAACAAGATGACCATATATCGCTGCTTCTGCAGGTGTTTTTTCATCCCATTCATATCCTGCTTCGTGCATACGTTTCAACTCTTCGAGATCACCGTTTCTAGCTGCGTCTACTGTTGTAGTTATCGGTGGTTCAACTTGTGGTTCAACTATGGGTTCAACTATGGGTTCAACTTGTGGTTCAACTATGGGTTCAACTTGTGGTTCAACTATGGGTTCAACTATGGGTTCAACTATGGGTTCAACGTGTGGTTCAACTATGGGTTCAACGTGTGGTTCAACTATGGGTTCAACTTCCTCTTGAACTATATTTCGTTCAATTGAAGATGAAATAGAAGATAAAAACAAGCTTACAAAAGATATACAAAACATGTACAAACGTTCAACATAAGAAAGATAAGACATATTCAAAATGATATCACGAGAATCAACACTAAAAAATAAAAAAAAATAATCATAAATAGTAAACAAAGATATATTCAATTGAGATGCCATTACGTATTGGAACTCATACGATAGATCATATTTCTGGTCCTGTGTATGGTACCTTGCTCAAACCAAACCAAGTACAATTTGATAAGTACAAGTCAAAAGGACTAGTTCTACCATTGATGTTACTTTTGGGTGATTTACATGCTGGTATGTCGAATGCTTGTAAAACATGTTCAACACCAACATGTGTAACAATCGATTCACCCAACTTTTTTCAAATATTCAACGAGTACTCTACACCTGACCATTTGATTTCATTTAATATAGAAGAGTTTGTTGGTCCAGAACTGAAAGGAAAAGAACAAAATGACTCATTGGATGATCTATATCAAAAACTCAAAAGACAACAAAAACAAATAGTTTCAGATGAAGATGGATTCAACAATAATACTCGGTACAAAGAGAGAAATTTTTTAAACTCCACAATCCAAACAACTTTCATGTGTTATTTTCATGAATACAAACAACAGTCATTTTATGACCTGGAATGTCCTGCACCAAATCTTATTTATAATTATGTAGATATACGAAAATCAGACCCTCACAGTCGATATGATAGAAAACGAACCATCGAAGCCAAAATCATAACATGTCTGGAGGCCATAGTGGAACGGTTGCATGAAGTCTCAAAACAAAGTCAAACTGCCAAACGAACAAATGTTCCTGAACAGGTGTTAAGAAGCTGGGGAGTGGCTAATAAAGAACAATTTTATGAATGGCATATTCAACCTTACTTTCGCGAATTACAAAATAAATACCAAGATGTATGGACGTCAGTTGGGTATTTACTGCAAGATAACCTAGAACCATTTGCTGACATGTTGTTGGATCATCCTAACAGTAAGATTGCAAAACAATTTCATCATGGAATCATTGATAGACCAACTGCTAAAAAGCTAATACAAAAAGCAATAGAACAAACAAAAAAGTTTTATAGAATACAAAAATACATACCATACATAAATCAACTAGGTGAGTACTTGGTAAATGGTGAAGTATCAATGGATAGTATGTTGAAAGATGATATGTACAACACAACTAATGCAATAATCGATGCAGACAATGCATTCACTGCTTCGTTCTTAGATCTTTACTACATATTCAGAATGTTAAAAACTAGGTCATCTCAACAAGGAATGTCACTTCATAAAAAAGAATTTTTGAGTTTATCATATCTTGGTGTTGCACATTGTCAAAATATACAATATTATTTAGTTGATATATTGGGTTTGTACGAAATTGAGGATTCTACTAAAAAAGTCGAGTATTACAATAGATGTATGGACCTTACCAATATCGATTGGAACATTAATCAACTAGCACAGCACTACTACAATATCATCTTGAATCCTGAAGATATACAACCAAGAACAATTTCAACGATTACACGTCAAAAGTCTTCTGTACATGCACAACCAGCTTCCAAACCTATAGACGAGATTCAAAACGTTGTTCAACAAAATGACCATGACATGCTGATGACAAGAGAGATGTTACTTGGAAAACATCTTACAAATGTTTGTATGATACTGCAACCTGCACCACACATTACAAATGAATACTTGGATACAAGGCTGGGTACATTGAATAGAGTGTTTAGTGAATGGTATCAAAAAATGGGAAAATCAACTCAATTTACGAGTTTAACAAAAGATGATTTAACGCGACTATGTCAACTGAAACCTTCAGAAGTAGATATATCACAAACCAACTACTATACACTGAAAACATTTATTATACCATTAGTCAAAGCAATGATTAAGGACATGATTGATGAGTTTGATTCTATGGGTATAAGAACAATGTTTGCTATGTACGATCATTTTTTCACTGTAAATGATAAAATAGAGATAGAAGATTATGCTGCAAGTAAAGATGCAATGTTTATTCTTCCACAAGATATGCTACAAGAACTGGAATATATGTTGAAAGAAGCTTTTTTGAATCATGATAAAAAACTATTGATTGTATATCTTGCCAAATACTCTGATAAAATGACAAAACAACAAAAGGAAGATATTAGAAACTGGGCAATAGAGAATAAATTGTATGAAAATTTAATGCCAACAATTTTTGAAGTCAATCTTTATAAGACACAAACTGAGCTCAATTGATAATTATATAAAGACGAATAAATGCATGTTTTTATTCATATACTTGAAGTTGACACATAATTACAAAAACATTGAAAAAAACAAGCAAACTATACTAGGTGTCTTCCTTTATTCCATTCCACACATTTAAAAAGCAACCATATCAACGACGTCTCTTTCCTCGTTGATTACATACTCATCAAAGTCAAGTTCGAATGTATGAACACCTGTATAATTGACACGTTGTAAAAAGAGTTGAGAGGATGATTGATCGACGTATTTCAAAATAATAAATGAACGTAATAAATCCAACACGGTACAAGCTTCAGGTTGAGGTTGAGTTTGACAATTTATTTCTACAAATGGTTTATAGGAAAGATCTTTGTTTGCATCCACGACAAGAATATGTTGTAAAGCGGAGCCAGAAGGTAACACGTTATCACTAGGACAAATCACACGTGTTGATGCAAGAGGAACTTTGTGGTTGGTTGTTATCTTGAAAGAACCACATTCTGGTTGCATTTGTAGTTGTAAAAATGAAGAAAGAGACAATGCTTTTGTTTGGTCTCCAAAGTATGCTTTGAATTGAGATGACCATTTAGGTAATTCTTGCGGTCTGATACGTGCTTGCACAAGAAGTTGTAGGACAACATATGCTTCTTGTTTTGTAAATGTAGTATTGTCGTCTTTGTACAACTGGATAACATCATCTGTACTTGTTCTATCTTTTTGGGTTGAGATACCAATTTTTGTAAGATCTTGAGAAAGGTACAATCTAGGTTCCATGCTTACAAATAACATGTTCATGATCAAAGAAAAGACGTGAGGGCTAACCTTCATAACTTGTGTTCCTAACTCGGTTGTTGTACTTGAACTGTTGGATAAAACCATACTTTTGATAAGAAGAAGATTATCACGAGCAATACCAGCTTGTTCTGCTTTGACAACAATTTCGTTTGTAAAACAAGGTTGAAATAAGGACTGATGCTTTAACATATGCAACAATAACCAACGATTGTCTTTGAGTTCAAGCATTTGTTGAACGAGCGATTGACAACTTGCACCACGGATGGAATCTTGGAGTGGTGTTTCTAATATAAGACACATTCGTTCAAAGATGGTAGTTAATTGAGTCTTGATTGGATTACCAATTTGCTTGTTACCCTTGAGATTATCAATCACGTTCATCCACTTTGTAAGGACAGTCTTTGTTTCTGCTTCTCCGTGAATAAAAGCTTTTTCTGTTGTTTGTTTTAACTCGTCGAGTAAATCATCGATGCTAATCAAACGAGGTTGTGCGGAGGAATGCAAATCTAACAGCTCATACACCTTGATATCAGATGGACAATCCTTAAGGTGAGACAAATGATCACTGATTGGAACCCAACCTCTTGTTCTATATTTACGAATACGATTTGCATAACGTTGATCAAACATCAAGTCATTGTTCCAACATAATACCATACATCTTTGTGCTGTCATACCAGCATACATTTTACGTATGTAGATCGAACCAGATTGATAAAATATTTGACAACAACTGAGGTCGAAATTACGTATGTGAGTACGAACATTGTCATATGCTACTTCAATAAGCTGGATCTGACGTTGTTGTGGATTCACATAGGTTGTAACACTATTGAGATGTTTGATATTGGTATAGTAATTTTGAATAGCAGGACTAGAAGAATAAAAAAGGCGTTTGTTTGGCTGAGCTGCTTTTTGTACAACCAATGAGGACACCGATGGTTTCGCATCATCGACGACAACAAACCCTTGAGCTTGTAAAAATGTTTGAAGCTTCTTGGTATCTTCATTTGGGGTGTGAAAGATATCGATATCACCAAACTGGGTGTGATCGTTGACATATGCAGCCAAGACAGAACCACCTGCAATTGCTATATTTCTTGAACTTATTAAGGAAAGAAATTCCTCTGCACGAGATGCACTTTCAAAGAAAGATGAACTTAGAAGAGTCTTGAACGAAGCAACAACATGATCTTCACAGATATCCCATTGTTTCTTGTATGGTATGTTGTAAACTGTGGAATTGAGCACAGAAGCCGATGGATATGCAAACAAACCTTGAACGTAACGTGCTTGTTCAACGAGTTTGTCAATGAATTGTTTGTCATGAAGATGACTTTGGATTTGAACACACGATTGTGATAACAATTGAAGAGAAGACATCATAAATGTAGATGTAGACATTTGAAATGATTAACTAACTAAGTGACTTAGATCGAACTGAATAGAATGGTACGAACCGTAGATAGTGGATCGTATATAAGTGTATAAAAAAATGAAAAAAATATTTTCATATGGGTTTGCTTTTTTGCATGACTGTATTATTGAAAAAGTTGAAAACAAAATTTCGGCAACATATGTTTTTACACCATTTTAAGGTGAAAGTTATGGATCAAAAAGTTGAAACCAAAATTTCGGCAATATATGTTTTCACCCCATCTTAACGGGGAAGTTATGGATAAAAAGATATTCTTTTATTCTTCTACCTTCTTTTATCTAGTTTTAATGAATGTGTTCTAAACGTGGTTCTTTATTCTTGATGTCTTGGTTCATTTGTATCCAATTTGTAAAATTACTCGCAATATGTTCCAAGGACACGCCACCTAATATGGTATCCGTTATATTCGAAATATGAATTGTATCTTCATCTTTTAAACACCGCCAACATCCCTTGAAGAATTGAAAGATTTCCAAGCTATTTGCAGGAAACAACCCTCCATATTTTTCATAGGTATCCAACAAGATACGAAGCCATGCAATTGCATCTTCTGGTTCTTCGACAAGTGTACGATTTGTTGCTGACACACTAGGTGTTTGTGCTTGTTGTATTTTTTGAATAAGAGCAGGTATTTGCACATGAACAATGGAGACACATTCGTTTTGTATGCTTGACAATGTATCCAAATGTTGCAATAACAATTGTTCATGTTGGAAGATAACAGATGGGTCAAAGGTCATTTGCTGGTGTTGAAATTGAAATTGATACACAATAGAAAACAACTCTTTGGTACTTTGATTATGTGCAAATAAACGAGATGCAAAATGCTTCAACTGTTGAATTTGTGACGTCGACAAACGGTATTGATGGCCGATCATTAACCATAAATGTTTGAACGATTGTATAGGAACGGCTTGGATAGGAGGAACATGTCGAGGTTGCAATCCCTGAGGCAATATGGTAATTCGCAAAATCGAGTCAACCACATGGAATATTTGGTTATACATCTATATACTACTATCTACCAATAACGATACAATTAATTTGGTTTTTTACCTGATTTTTTATTCATACGTTTAGTACGTGGTTTTCGTGGTGATGATTTTTTATTACGTATTGGTGAAGAAGACGATGACTTTTTACTGCTTTTCTTTTTTGAACCTGACTTTTTAGCAGAAGATGCACGTTCAGGTAAATGTTTCCAGTCTGTACCTTTTGCCCATTCTTCACAATCCCAACTTTTATCATTTGGATTACGACGTTGTCTTGCATAACATGCTTTTGCTTGAGCTTTACTTACAAATGGCATCTTTTTACAACATGCAACAGAATTTTATTATTTTTATTTTTTACACATCTGTTCATCATACCATTTTGCAAATGACATTTGTACTTGACGATATGGTTCATATTGACGTAAGAAAAAAATATATAAATAAAGAAGAAACAATATGCAGACTAAGTACATACTTTATACACAAGTTGTTATTTATTATTGCAAAAGAAAATGTATTTGTTATTTAAAACATCCAACCGACGAATACAATATCATAATGCCAAAACATGATAATCAAGATGGTTCTGACCATGCAAATTCCAACTCGAATGACGATAACCAAATAGGTAATCAAATCAAACGTAAACATCGTAGTAAGAGTAAAAAACAAGATAAACCTGAAGGTGAATCATCCAATGTCGAAGCACCATCTGAACCAAAATCAACAGCTCCACCTCAAGAGGAAGAGCAACCACGTAAACGTCGCAAGCAAAACGAAAACAAATCATCTTCTCGCAAACAATCAAAGAAGAAATCAAATAAGAAACCAACAACCATTTTTATACGTCGCATACCGTTCGCACCGCCACAACCATTGTTTCAACAATCAGGTTCTTGTTCTCATAATGAAAAACATCCAATGACCAAACCTCAACAAATCAAGCATAAAATTCAACATTCCAAAATGACACAAAAAGTGAAAGAAGAAGCCTTGTCCAGGTTAAAAAACTTGGATTCTGACAAACCAAAACAAATGGAATGGTTTGAACAATTATTGAAAATACCTTTTGGTGAATTTGCTCCTCTACCAATCAAGAAAACAGATCCGAAACCAAGTATACACACCTACTTTAAAGATGTACAAAACAAATTGGACTCTGCAGTATGTGGTTTAGACAAAGTGAAAGAAGAAATTGTCAACTATATTGCTCAGTTTATTTCTACGGATTCACAAAGCATGCCTCGTGTGATTGGATTACAAGGATCTGCAGGTACAGGTAAAACGTCCTTGATACGAAGAGGGTTGGCTGATGCATTATCTCGTCCTATGAAAACAATCAGTATGGGTGGTATACGTGATTCATCTCATTTTGTTGGGTTTGACTACACCTATTCAGGTGCAAGACATGGTATTTTGATACAATCTATTATGGATGCAGGCGTTATGAATCCCATTATTTTTATGGATGAGTTGGATAAAATTTCAACAAGTCACGATGGTCTGGAAGTTCAAAACTTGTTAATTCATTTAACAGATCCAATTCAAAATTCAACCTTTCAAGATAAATACTTTGCTGGTATTGAATTTGATTTATCCAAAGTGATTTTTATTTTTGCGTTCAATGAAGAAGCATTGATTCATCCTATTTTGAAGGATCGTTTACATATCATTCGTATTCCTGATCCATCTTTCGACACTAAGATTACCATTGGCAAGGATTACTTGAGCAAGGAATTGTGCAAGAATTTATGCTTACAAAATGATGATGTTGAATTCTCGTCAGATGTCATGAAATATATCATACAAAATTATTGTAAAGATGATAAAGGTGTTCGTGGTATCAAACGTTGTATGGAAACCATTTTGTTAAAGATCAATTCAGCTCAATTTCTAGGTGATTTATGCAAGTACAAAACCATTAAGAATGTAACCTTTCCTGTAAAAATCAGCACAGACATGGTGAAAGAACTCGTTGATAAACCAGACAACCAAGACAACAAATATTTACATAGCATGTATTTATGATCAACGCATCCTCGTGAATAAAAAATAAAAATTTGTTTTTATTCCATTTAAACTAACTCCTCAAATCAAGTTAATTTACTACGTTAATACAGATGAGCACAACCTTCAAATGTTTTGATACACCTGCAAAACAAGCAGAATACAAAGAACAACGCAAGCAACAAGACGTGTTGCAAGAGAATGAGAAACCATCAAACAATTATAATTTTGACATCGATTTTATGAAGAAGACAGATGTAAACTGGACAAAAACAACGATTTCGACCATTCCTGCTTTAGATAAACAATTATTTCCTCTTTTTTGGAAACTTCAAAAACAAACATTAAAGCACATCTACCGTAAATTTATCCTTACCGACTTTCCACATATCTCTTTCAAAGACTTTGTGATCTTTGCGTATTTATCAACTCAACGTAATACTTCTGTTTTAGCACAATACAAAAATGCAATCTGAACCAGACCATTTAGTTCATAATTTTTCCACGGAACAATTGACCAAATATATACATAAAATTGACCGTGTATATGATCTTTTGAACCAACATTCTCACATGCAATACATACCTTTTATGAACCGATTGAATTACAATCAATTATGCACATTTTTATTCGGCAATGCCACCATGTTTGGCAATAAATCTGTTGTTGAAGAGAGTTGTCTAGACATTGAATTTGATCCGATTGAACGTGACATGATAGAAGATGAAGTATATCATACTTAAAGCAGTATAAAATATCATATGTGTTTATACTCTTTATTCTACTAGATTCGCAAATTGTGCTTGTAACCATCGTTCTAATGGTCCTTGTAATCTTGGATGTGACATACGATAACGCAACATATGTTGAAGTTCATGTAATGGCATCCATATACATTGTCTTGGTATATTATCATGATATTCATACTGATCAAACACATCGTATTGTAAATTATGCATATATCTGCTTGGAACTTCACAAATAAATAACACGTATCGTCCATTGATCAGAAGTACGTCTTTTGTTTTATGTTTCAAGATATGTACAATTTCATGTTTTGCAGAGGGATGTTGCAACTTGAATTGATAATTGGATTCTTCCAAAAATTCACGTATAGCAGTATGAAGAAGATGTTCATTTTCATCTTGTGTACCACCTAGATCTGTAATTGTATAGTTGGACATTCGTTGAACAAAAAAGTATGGTTGATTTTGATAAATAGTATAAATTAAAATTCCACTCATATATCAAGCTGAAAGATTGTTGACAGTTAATAATCAAACTAGATAATTTTTATTAATCATTTTATTCTTGCAAAATAATTTCAGGAGAAAATAAACGTTTCAAATCAACTAACAAGTTATCTTTACAAATCATCCAATGCACAATGTTTTGCACATAGCCATGAACCTTGTCTTTTTCCACGTAGATTGTCTTTCCATAATCAGGTGACTTTTTGTCTTTTATGGTTTTTCGTTCCCAAATGTGAGCATGAATATTCAACATTTTCGTTAAAACTTCATCTACTGGTTTAATGATTTTGACAATGTAATCTAAAAAGTCAACTCGAAAGGCAGCTGCAAAATTACGATAATAAATAAAATCTTCGACTTTCTTGTATTGCCCATCTGTTGCAAACTTTTCTGTTTTACGTAACACAACATACTCGATACGTGCATTGGTAGGAACAAACACACCACGTAATTTCATCTTGTTTGCAACATTTGCATGAGGTGGTGGTGTCTTGCTTTTATACACATCTTTCTTCAACGATTTTGTAACTTTGAAATACTCGATCGGAAACGTATAGTTCAAAAAAGATAATAGATTGTCCAAGATACCAGGTTGAGGGGTAAAGGGTTGAGGATTTGGTATCATAACAGGTTCAAATGCACCCATTGTTTCTTCATCCCAATCGTCTGGCTTTGTGCACGTTGGATCAGGTATCAAAGGAGTTTCTTGTTTTGTACCTATTAACATATGTTCAACGACAGACAAACGATATAATTCGTGTATAGTGATATCTTTTTTAATATCTACCAAGGATTCAAATTCACGTAAAATAAAGTCAATAAGTGTCTTATACACCAGTTGTAATGCCTTGAAATTATCACGACGTTTGAGAACAATACCAGCAATTTTCATCTTGGCTTCCAGTTCACCTTTTATATTCATCACAGTTGCAACATATCGTTTTTTTGTCAAAATCAGAAACCGTGGATATACTTTATCTTCAAATTCGAGCTTCATAGGTGCCTTAAATTCTTTGGCGATATCATTCACTACATCTTCTGCAAACTTCCAAATCTTATATACCTCTGATGCCGGTGTATGAATCAACTTGGGAAAGTACGTATAGCAACTGTCCGTGTCGTTGTAAATAACGATCCCACCGTGACGTTCTTGTAATACTTTTGTGGCATGCATCAAGGACTTACGGCCCATATATGTGACGGTAGCAGCACCATCCACAAATGGAAGATACCCAACTCTGGCACCCATGGCACCATACATAGAATTTGCAGAAACTTTCAAGGCTAATTGACGTTTGTCCAACACACCACAAAGTTCTTCTAAACGTGTCACTTCTGCATTAATGTCTTCTTCTGATGCTTCAGGTTTTCCCAACGATGTTAAAAACTCTCGAATACAATCAGCAGGACGAACAAAACTCTGTTTATACGCTTTAACTTCTTCCTCCACGTTGACCTCTTTTTTGTCTTTCTTGGCTTTATCAACGACAAACGATTGAATTTCAGCTTCACTCATACGTCCAATATGATAGGATTGTAAATTCTCTATTTGATCTTCATATTTAGCAATAAATTTACGTGTTTGTTTACGTGCAGAAATCAAGTTGTCAAGCAAGCTTGGAATGACACCTTTACCTGCTACGTCATGTTTTAAAAAACGTACATCGTAATCTTTGCATAACCAAACAGGTTTACCGTTCTTCTTCTCGATCTTCAATTTCTCTACGTCTTTCGTACATCCATGATGCAAAAAGCAGTTATGTGCAACTATCCCATTCGCCACAAAATTGTGTGTTGTTTCCACCGATAAATCACATACAGCATATGAACCAATGGGAGTCATGTTGATAACTTTTTTGTAAATAACAGGATACACTTGAGTGTTTAACAATGTAGAGGAATCAATACAAATATCATGCTCACAGTCCTTCTTTAAAATGCTGGATAATATATGTTGTTTGTGCCATGCATATCGGAACCCGATGTGACTAAAGAAAATAGGAATACACTCTTGGCTAATGATCAATTTTATTTGAACAGTGTTTTCATCTAAAAAAGAATGTGAAGGAGACACGTTCACACAAGACGTAATAGCAAAACGTTGTAATAAGGTTTGTACTTGAAGCATACAAGTGTATAATCCTTCTTGATGCGATGTATTTGAAGTTTGAACAAGTTGTACTTGCCAATCTAGTATTTGCATAGACGCATTTACGTATCCATCGCCACCAAATAATCCACCAAGGAATTCACGTACTAAGCATAAAGGACAATCTTCCGACATCAAAAAGGAAGGCAAACTCATGGGTTGAAACGTTTGATGATTTCTGCTGATCTGGAACAGATACATATAAAATTTCGTAAAATCAAAGTAAGGTGGTAAGTTGTGAATCGTGTATTGATGGTCGTTATCACGTTGAAAAAGCAATAAATCTTGAAACAAGAGTTTTAGATCCATGTTATCACCTGGGATTGCTCTTGATTGATCTACATCCGATTTCAAAAATTCATCACTCATACAATAGCCTAAACATCGCATAAATGCAAACGTTGTTTGTAACTCTTGAACATCAGAAACGGCCAAATGGATGATGTTTGGTAGGTCTAACGTCCATTCATGACAATCTACTAATTCTTGTTGTAAATCTACTTGTATAAGTTCAGATGAACACACCAACTTGGTTTGGTCCTGTATGATATGTTGTGCCTCGATCCATTCTTTATCTTGCGTTAAAAAACGATGATCTGGTGTACATTCAATCCATGAACCATCATGTAAGGTGATACGTATACACTCTTTACACCCTTGATCAATATACGCAACTTGCTTGGATACATTCATACCTTGTTCAACCTCATCGTATGACAATAGTTGTGTTGATGTATGTTGTTGTAAAAACGACGCTTGTACTTGATAATGAGGGAGACTCACCCATGAATTTGTGCGTATACAAGACACATGTTCACCCCATTTCTCGTGTAATACATCTTCAGGAGGATAATACTGGGTGTCTTTTGGATCGATGAGTCTGGAAAAATCAATATTGTGTGCTTGAATGATGGATGGATACAGAGATGCAAAATCAAACGGTAACACCATACGATATAAACCAGAGAGTGGTTTTGTAACAATAGCACCTTGATACCCCATATCATCGTCTGGTGAATTATCGGTGTCTTGACAAATAATCTTGTTGTGATAGGTATATTTAAAGACTTGTGAATACATTTTGATTTGTTGACCACGAGTATATAGGTAAAAAATACGAACACCGTTGATAGACGCAGTTTCCATCAAGTCGAACCATGTATAACGGTTCTCGTACAATTCAACAACAACCCATGTATCCTGGATACAGTAACAACCTACTAAAAACAACAACTCAGGATCTTTGGTGGACCAACTTTTGAAGATGTCTTTGGGTTTGATCTGATCTTTGTTTACCTTTAAAAATTCATTACACACAGATTCTAAACGATAGTTGCTTAACGTGCTGTATGTACGTTGTATGTAAAACTTCATATCAAGGAACAAACGACCAGGTGCTTTGATGTAAAACATTTCTTGTTTGCCATACGCCGACGAATTCCATTCAATTTTGTCCAAGAAGCAATTGGTGTTTTTTAACCTGGAAATCGTTTTCCAATCAGAGGGTCCTTTTTGTGCACCATTCTCACGTTTCCACCTGTTCTCCATGAACGTGATATCCCAACCAAAGATGTTGTAACCCATGATAATATCAGGATCATATTCTTGTACAATCTTTTGAAACTCACGATATAAATCCATCTCCGACTTTAGTTCACGTACTTCAAACGGTATATCACTTACTTCCTCATCTTTGATATGAGGCAATGGAGTAGGAGAAATTTTACCCTTTTCAGCTTTTGTTAATGGTTCATAAAACATGGATGATAATTCGTCGTACGTACATGTAATAAAATGTTCGTTGAGAACAACAACACGATCACGAATTTCACCTTTGGTGATACTAACTGTTTCTCCTTTGAGTTTACGTATACGTTTCCAATACAACGATTTACCAAGATACACACGCAGTTTGATAGGAGCCAATGACAGCAATATTTTTCTAGGTGGTTTATTTTTGTCTACTATTGAGCAACCGATCATAAAGGTACAATCATTAGGTAAACTTGCATCTGGCATCGCACCCCAATTTTGAGAATATGCTTCATTATCGAAGGATAAAACACGTGGATATACGATAGGCATTTTTTCAGGAGTAGAATGAGGATTGAGTTTGTCCCAACGAACGATATATTCATGTTTACAACTTGTACGTTTATTAGTTCCTGTGATGTATGTACCTTCAAACTCGATCCAAGAAGAGAATGGTAATTTACGTATAGACGCAAGTTTGATATCAGGTGATAAAGATTGTGAAGCAGCATAGACAACGAACTTGACAGAACCACCTAGATTGTTGATCTTGATGGGATCTTTCAAGCTATATACGTAGTTTCTCAACGATGTTTGATCATAAAAACCAACATACATAATAGGAAATAAACGTGGTTTATACTTGTAACCATTGTTGGCTTTGATATCTTCTTCTTTGGTCAGTTTATCCATGTGTGCAAAGTACAACTTGGAACGATATTCTAAACGTACACATTTTGGTTTGGCCCAAGCATTCACCTTGTCGGATAAGAAGTCTTCCACTGTTTTTAAACGATTGTCGTAACCAATGGAGGATTTGTCGATCCAATTTAATGGCTTTTTTTCGCCTGAATCGGTTGTGACTTCTTCAGGTAATTGAACCCATATCGGTATTTCAAAATTGTTCACACGTACACATGTCGATTCGTTTGCTTTGTTCCAACCCCAAATGTAGATTTCAGTTGTCTTGGAATATGTATTATCAATACAAGACCAATCAAATGGAAATATACTTGGTAATTCTGTTGTCATCTACAATTGTAAAAAAATATGTGATTTTGTTTTGATTGGAATGGAATGGAATGCATTTAAATGTATCTAAAATAAAAATCATAACTTTTTTATTCTTACCATATAAGTTGTAAACTCGATGATTATCGTTTGATGTATTGAATAAGTTTTTCATTACCAATACCACTTGCATATGCACAGATGTCATCTTCTTTACGAAAGTTTTCATCGTTGATACCAGGTGCAAAACCATAGGATGAAAAGTATTTACCATCTTTAAAGGAAACTAAGGTTGGAACACCTTGTAATGGGAAAGGAGCTGTTTGTGCAATACGTTGTAATAAATCAGGATTTTGAGATATATTGACAGCTGTAAATTGTGGTTTATCTTTCCCTTTCATTTGTGCTTGCATACGTTGAGATGCTTTTAAATATTCAGGTTTCATGTGAACGCAATGGCCACAACCTGGAGAGTAAAACATAACTAAACAATTGCCTCGTTTACATTCAGGTTTTGTAAGTTTAAATTGTTTGGAAAAATCACCGTTATCTAATTCAACAATACCAGTACCTTTAAAGAATGACATTTTTATTCCTTTTGCCAGAGAAAATAATTTTTCATTTTAAAAAACTTGTACAAATACATCCTGGAAAATTGGTTGCTTTCGTTGTAAGTTGAACAAGATACGCTCGGCTGCTTTTGGATTCACCATGAAAGATGATTGTGTCATAGCATCATCAATCGACTTATGTCCGTTCAAATGTATGCATATATCTCCAGATGTAAATGATAAAATTTCAAAGAATGGTACACCAATCGAATGATTTGTAAGAACACAAATAGGTAGATTGAACTGTATGACTGTATTCAATACATCGATGAATTTTTGAACTGTTGCTTCAGGTACACGTAATGGATGAATATTGGAAAAATGGGTTGTGTATTGTGTATCTTCATCTTTACGACATAACACCAAGCACTTTTTCATGTTGACAATACGTACAATACGATTTGCTGCATTATATTCGTTGGTTAATTTTTGTTTTGCAATTGTCATCGCTTGTTGTGTTTGTTCTTTTTGGTAAGTATTATTACCGATCGTTGTTTTGATTTGTTCAATTGCTTCACCTACACTCATCGATAATTGTTGTAAACAACCTTGAGGAAAGTAGGTGACAACATTTGGTGCACCAACGTAGAATGTGAAGCATTCACAACATATAGAGTCGTATAATTTTTCAGTGATATAGTTAGGAATGTACTTGTTCTCCACGTTGAAATGATACTGGTATTCTAATAATCCTTGTAACTTGTTGTGATCAGGTAAGGTTCCACGATAATTTTTAAATTGTTGTTTGACACATGTACCATAAATGTCTAGTTCAAATCCACGTTCTTCGGTTGTCATCTTGTCAAGAGCATGAAGAAGTTCTAAACGATATTTATGGCCCTCGTCCCAATCACGATCGGAAACAATCGCAGACAATGCTTGACGTTTTTTACTACGGTTTATGTTCTTGGTGAAATTTGGGTTCAAATGGGTCTCTACAAAGTTCAAGGATTGGCTGTGTACACCTTTGTACAATAAACGTGGATGACGATCGAGCCATTCTTTGTACAATTGTTCACCATTGGCTTCCATCGTGAAATAGATGGTACGAAGGTCAACGACTGGTTCATTTGTAGAGTTGATAACCAAAAAGACTTCCGCATCATTAGAATCCACAAAACGTATTTTGGATGGTTCTTGCATCCATGACCACATACGTATTAACTCTGATGATGTACACCAATTACAACAAGGTTTCACAGTTACTTCTCCTACGTTGTGTAATAAATGAGAAATGGTTTTCATAGGAAACGCAGGAGCTTTACGATCTGGTAAACGGAATGTAAAATGTTGATCGTTCATAATATACATTAAATCACGGTTTGTACATTTTGTCAAAATCGTGGAAACGAAGCTTGACATATCTTCGTTTTTGGTAATAAGATGACGTTTTTGAAATTGCAACGTAAAGTTACTTGCATCTTGGTTCCAACGTGTACGTACATAATGTAGGTTAGCATCGTTGTTAGGTTCTTCTTCACGTTCGGTAATTAGTACGACGTAAAAACCTTGATGAATAACGAGATTGTTGATTTCGTTGATGTATCGAGATTGAGGGTCATAAGCAGGTTGGGATGGGGATAAAACTTTATATGGTAATTTGAAGTTGGTTTCCACATAGTCCAACGCTTGAATGACTTTTTGATTCAATACTTGATTGATTGGGTTAGGGATGAAAACGAATCCTAAGTTCATGGTAGGATAGATTACTTTAACGAACAAGGTGTATGGATCTTTAAAACAAATTTCTTCAAAAATAATTATTATCTTGTGCAGCATTATATATAAATAATAGGATACCCAGCCAAGATGCTTAATGTTATATTGGACTTGGACTCAACGTGTATTTTTGCCGTTGATGTTCAAAACTTGAGTAAATTAGATCCTAGAATCAACCAACATTTACGTTATTTTGATCATTATGAGAACGACAAGTTTATTTATCGTATTTATGAACGTCCGATGCTTCAAGATTTCTTGGACTATTTATTTGCAAATTTTAATGTAGCTGTATGGACAGCTGCTGAGTACAACTATGGTCAAGACATTGTCAAGCATTTTATTGAAGGAAAAAACACAGGAAGAAAGATCAAGTTCTTTTACTCCAAACGTATTTTTGAACAAGCAGCGTTGCAATACTCAAATCGTTCTAAACCATTGGAATACATTTATTCTCAACATCCTGGTTGGAACCGTTGTAATACATTCATTGTAGATGACAATCCTCATGTGAAAAAATCCAATCCAAAGAACTGTTTGCAAATAAAAGCATTCAATGTGTTGACAGATTCATATAGACCGGTAAGTGTAAATACGGTTTTGCAAGATAACAATCTGTTTGGAATTTATGGTATGTTAGAATTTCATCGTGGTATCAATATGACAGACATGATGTGTTGGAATTTTTGAGATTGATTGTTGATAAAAAACGTGAATAAAACACATGTTTTTATTCTTTTACACACAGTTGTATTCAGTGGGTGTTTTCATGTCAGTTGACATACTTGCAAAATAACAGTATACATACCAACAGTATCCTGCCATGTATGCAAGAAAACATAACAAGTAAATGTATGAATCCAAGTAGGTTGCAAAAGCGTAGAAAATGTGAGAATACAATTGAATCAAGTAAGCTGGAAACATGAACATCAATGCCAAAATATGATAGGATCGAAATTCTTGTTGATGATGGTAACAGTTTTGTAACGAATGTGCTTGAATACATGTTGATAATAAAAGTAATATGCACGAATGAATGTCTGTTGCATTAAAATTTGAATGTTGATTTGTTAATAAAGACCAAGTTGCTAACCATGTTAAAAATGGTATTTGCAATATACATAATATGCGTGTTTTGGTACTCATGATTGTGGTTAGTAATAAATCATTAGTTTAACTTGTTATTTTAGACAAGTGCAAGCCAATCAATTCATACAAATGACTGGTGGAAATTTGTGTTTTATTAGTTTGAAACAATGTTTGCAACTTGGGTGTAAGTTCAATAAATGAATCATGTTTTAAATTATGAGATTCTACATATTGAATGACTGTTGTGTAACAAGAAAAATAGGTGTAGGGTTCAATACTTGACAGTTCAAAAAATGCACTAAATTCTGGTGATACCTTCACTTTCGTGTTAAATTGAACTTCGAAAGGAGATAAAGATTTACGTTGAGAAGATGGTTTGTCCATGTGGAAAAATGAAGTAAAAGAGATCTTTAAAATGGTATGTGACACCTATCCATAGTAGAATAAAAAATAATTTTTATTACATAAAATAGATTTACCTAACGAGCAACATGTAGTCTTGGAATGGGTTTACGAACTTTATAGAACAAGCTGTTCTTGCACAAATCGCAAACAATGGATGCATTTGGTTTGAAGGTCATTTCATGTGTACAAAATGCACACTTGAAAACTGACAATGGACCTTCTACATATGGTTGTACATGTTTGGTTTTAGGTGTTGTAGATTGTTGTAGATACAAACTAGTTGGTTTCATTCAATGTCTTGTAATGATAGAATAGTTTGATATAGCTCTAAACATGCAATGACATTGCCTTCGTCTGCTATAAACTCATCTTCTTTTGATTTTAATACTTCTAACTTGATGGGTAAGTTGTCAGGTAAGAAAATACATTTATCAGGATATTCCATGACCTTCTTGATTTTATCGTACAAAATAGTATTACGTTCACGTGGTAATGTGTATCCTTGTGTGGCAATGTAATATCCATTCATTTCTTTTGTAATATCAGCACATGAACGAGTTTGAAAGGATTTCCACTTAATAGATTCTAATGGTACAATCGAACCTAAAGGTACAGAATCATTTTCAACAATTGCCACGATGTATTTATCGGTGTTTGCAACCATACTATTGACTGGCGATTTGTAAACACCCCATGGTCCATATTGTGATGTTTTCACGAGTTTGAAACCTTGAAACACGGTGGAAATTGCAAACCGTATATGTTCATATTCTCCTTCTCGTTCAAACAATCGTTGTTGTAAATTGTTTGGATATTGTGAGGTAACCGGTTGTCTAAAATGGACATTAGAACTTGTTGGTTTTGCTGCAAATGGATCTTCTATTAATCTTGATTTCATTTAATCAACTTGAGTTTACTTTTTTAAATAGATAAAATTCAAAAAATCTAAAATTTTTAAAAATTTATTATCCAAGTGTAAAATTAAAATAAACTTGTAAGTTGCAATGGATGCCAAATTCGAGGAATTGTATAAACTACGTAACAAAATCAAACTATATGAAGCTCGTGTCGATGAACTCAAGGATGAAATCCTCAAATATATGGATGAAAGTAATAAAGTAAAAATTACAACAGATCAATATGTTGTCAAAGCACAAGAAATGTGCACTGAACGTTTGTCCAAGAAAAACGTGCCTCCTGAAATTTGGCAAAAATACGCGAAATCATCCTCATATACTGTGCTTAATATTAAGCTTGCAAAATAAGGTATTTAAAACAAAAACGATTGTATCAACAACAATTATTTGTTACACCAATGGTAAAAATACGACAAATGACAATTCATGATATCAAGCAAGTAGACGCTTTGAATCGAGCATCCTTACCTGAAAACTATCCGTTTGGTTTCTATTTACGTTTGTTGTCCACAGAACCACATTTACAACTTATTGCTGAAAATGAAGCTCATAAGGTAGTTGGATACTGTGTGGTTGCAACAGGAATGAATTTATCTACCTTGTTTTCGATTGATGAAGATATGTTGGATTATTCGTTGATTATATCTATCGCTGTAGACACATGTGTACAAAAACAAGGGATTGGTAGATTGCTTCTACAAGAATGCATCAAGACACATGATAAACTGATGTTGCAAGTACGTGTTACAAACAAGGTTGCTATTCATTTGTATAAACAAATGGGATTTTGTATTTCGAAAACAACCAAGGGGTATTATCAAGATGGAACGGATGCACATGTTATGACGTATGTGAAAAAGGAGGATGAAAAGAAGAATGAAACTATGAGAACAGATCAAGAAGATCAACCAGCATAAAACAGGTAATAATTCATGTATAAAAACGTTGTTTTATACTCAAAACTGTAGTGTATGTTCTTCTTCATCTGGTGTTATATCATTATCAACTTATTCTTGAATGATAACCACCAAATACACAAAACGGTATTCAAATTTTCTAATAAATAAAACATATATTGTTTATTAATTACTAAGAAATAAGTTGAAAAAACATTAAAAAATACCTGAAATCGCTTCACGTATAGAAGTTTCTAACCAACGATCTCTCCATGTTGTCCAATCATTTGGATCTGGTTGTGAACGTCCATCATTGATATATTGGTATCCATCATAACCTGTATATGTCCATGATGGAGCATTTAATAAACCAAAATCTTGCCATACTGTAGATGCATAATCACTAGGTAAAGAATTACCACCAGCTGTACCTTTCCAAGCTCCAGTGTAAGTTAATGTGTCCATATACTGTTGTGGAATGATGGAATTTGTCCAAAATGCACCTGTATTATAAGGGCCTGTTACAGCAATACCAATATTACCTCTTCCAGCTGCAGCAGCCATTTGTATATATGGATATTGTGTGTTTGAATTAGAGTATAAAATCTTCTTGCTTACAGCAGAAAGTGGTGGATCAACATTACCATTACCAGATGTATCAGACCATTTAGGATCACTAGATCCAACATACTTTACAAATGTATTAGATCCAATATTCTTATCCCATTTATCTCCAAGAAAATGTAATTGAGGTGTAGAACCAGCAGATAAACTACCATCTGTAGACAACATGATTACTTTCTTTGCATTTGAAGTACCAACACCTGTACCTGAAAACACACACCCAGGATATAAAGATCTATTGCTGGATACATTGTACATATTTGTACTGTCTCTGACTTCTTTGTAACCTGCTCCAAAATTATATGAATTGGTATCAATCAGATCGCCAAATCCATCACCTTTTCGCGACATATAAAATTTCCAACCACCCCTGTCTCCACCAAAAAACTCACCTAATTCTGTCAAAGTTCTTCCACCACCAGGGTTTGATCTATTATCAATAATAATAGCAGTTGCACCACCATCACGTACTATATATTCCATGACTTTACTCCAATAATAGCTGAAAGATTGCTTAAAGTAATTTGCAACATTTGCATACTTTGATCCTTTTGGACCATATATCGGATAACTCATATACCTATTTACATCAACAGCGTAACCTGATCTTGTGATCTTTATGTATCCTACAGTTTGTCCTGATGTTGCGACTGGTTTGATGAACCCATATAACTGGGAACATTTGTCTCTGTTGATAACCTTGATTCTTTCAGAAATTGATGATGGTAACGCAATATTTCCCATCATCCAATAATTTGCATCTAACACAGAAGGTCCACCTGAACCAGTAGCTATAGTCTCAACTGGAAATAATTTTACTTGAAACATAGATCCACCTGATGTTCCAGGGTAATCTGTGTTCATTAATGAATACAATTGTGAAGTTTTATTGTACAATGGATCTGTTTCAATCGGTCCATTTGTGCCTGAGCCTCCCCAACCAATCACAGAAAAACGAGCACCTGTGACATAATTTAATACCAATGGATTGAAATTAGACGGTCCTGTTGATAATGTAGAATTATATGTTAGAGCACCTGTATATCCAATATATAAATAAGCACCGGTACAAAATTTACTTCTCAAGTATGATTCTGTTTTATATGGATCATTTCTATAATTGAAAGAATATAAATTTGTGTTACCAGCATTTGTATTACCATTTGATGATGCAATTAAGCTGTTTCTGACATTCAATGCAACTGGTGTTGATGCATTTCCAGGACGAAATACTTGTAATGGAGAAAATCCAACTTGACTGTTTGTTGATATATTACCTAATTTATTCCATTCCGTTGGAATCAAACCTTGTTTGTATGTACTTGTTGGAATATAATTAATAGCAACATTGTTATGAGAACACGAACCATATACATACCAGAAAAATGCCATGATAGCAGCAACAAATTCATTAAAAGTCATTGTAGGTGTAAAACGATGTGTCACAGAAATTGTTGGTGTTGCTCCTAAAATATTAAAATCAACACCTCTACCAGCATTTAATCCACCTGTATACGCAATATATGTTGTTGTATTGTCATTATATGTGTCTTTGTTCAACAAGAATCTATTCAACACATATGCGGTTGTACCAGTAAATTGACCTGGTCCCAATTTCTTGTAATCATACAATCCAGAATCTATATCTTTTCTTAAAGTAGTAGATTCCCACAAACTGATACCATTTGGATAATAACCATTCAAACCTGACCATGAACCAGAGCATCCTGCAATAGTAACATTACTTCCCATAAACGTATATGGACATTCACCACAATATATATCTGTTAATAATGTAGAACCTGGCTGAATTCCAAAAGAAAATATACCAGAAGAGCCACTTGCAGACTTGCCAACAGCAATAATTGGTGTTGTGAAGGTCTTTCCAACATTTATCCAATTGTTTAATTCTTCTTCAATCGCATACCAACCATTAGTATTAAAAATTGTCTCTGGTTTATTACGATATATTGATCCTTGACCAGCATAAGTATAAGGAGGATTTGGAACACCAACAGATCCTGCCATACAATCAGGTGCATTTTCCACAAAGTGTTGATAGAAAATATTCTTTGCCATTTCTACAGGATTTGAAACAAAATTAGACAATATTTCTGTTTCATCATAAGCTCTCATTGAACTTACATTAGGTGATTGATTGAAAGGAGAAGTTGATAATTTTTTGAAAATAAAACCAGAAGAATTAAATTGATCACTACCAAAAGTTGTTAAAGAACCATAAGAACCAGTTGCTAGATCTTCAGAATATGTCATCAATGTTTTATCATTTTGAAGAATAAATGCTGAACTAGAGTTGTTTGAACCAATTGGATATATAGTTCTTGATCCAACAAGTGAATCTATTCTAACAAGTTGAGTTCCTGTTTGTTCAAATGTTCTTAAAGTTGTTACACCAAAAGTATCTGGATATTTTGTTGAACCTTTGTATACAGTAATATTTGCAGGATAAACAGTATTGTCAATATATAAAAAAGGTAAACCTTGAGAATCTGTTGCTGGTGTTCCAACAAATGTTGTAGAAAAATTTCTTGTGATATTAGTCCACCAACCTGTCCATGGATCATCAGGATTATTACCTGGAAAAATAGAATTCTTACTCAAGTCTAAATCCGAATTACCTTCCCATTGATTTGTGCTAGCATTAAAAGTAAAGCTTACAGCACCTTGACGATAATTTAATAACACACCATCTGAACATGCATCCTTAGCTGTTTTACCATTAAAATTTAACAATGGACCAGGACCTAATGCACCTGTACTTGCATTTGGATTTGGTGCATTATATAATTGATTACCCCATGTACCTAAACCATCTTTAATATAAATAAAATCACCATTGCTTGGATTTGCAGGAAACGTTAGAGTTGCTGCTACACCTGTATAACCATTGATAGCAGGAAGTTGCCAAATATTATATGTATTAGATTGCAAGTTTGCAGTTGTGGTTGTAATAGAATTATAAGTACTTAATGCTGCAATTTGAGCTTGCATTTGTTGTATTACGGATGGACTATCAAAAAATACAGTCTGAAATGACGACATTGATATGAAATGTAAAGTGTTTAAATGTATACTGGGAAAAAAATTGCAAAAATAAATTTTGATAATCTGAACTTCAAAGCTAATGTTAATAATTATATGAATTTATACTCAAGATTAATATCAACAATTTACATCACTCGTTCATCAACTATCATTGTTGTTGCTTTTCTTCTTTTTCTTCCGTCTTATCAGCTTAAAGTGCACCTGCTTTTATCTTCGATTGGGTCAACAACTCGTCAATCATCATGGGTGTAATATATGTGTTTACTTAGCTTTTGTACTCAATTGAATAATCTTTGAACCGTATAGGCTTATTTATATTTCTCAACGAACTCTTTGAACTCATACATAAGTTCATTGTTGCCCAAATACTCCACTCTTGCTTCTCTTCGGGTTCTTGCTCTATACTAACTTGGATCTTATGCAACATCGACTCGCACATTTCTTTCTTGTTAGTTTCCAAGTCTAAAAACGATTTTGGGTGAAATTGCGGAAATCCTGACAACACATTAATCAAACGATTCATATGCCCAATTGAGCACATATTAGACATATCAGTTAGTTCATCAAACATGATAAACCGTAATATTAATTGTAGTTTAAGAGGATTCAAAAACTATGTTGTATACACCAATCAATCTCTTACCAAATGAAATCCGACAACTTAGATGACATTATCAAATCCAGTGTGACAGCCATTTTGGTCACACCTTTACATGCTGAATTTTGGCTTGAACGTGATATGGTTTGTAGGATAACAAATGCAGGTCAAACGATAGCATATTATATAGCTTGGGATCATCATAAACTTCATTATGATTTGATGGTGAATCTAGGTTGGACAACGTTGACTGTTGCCACTGATAAATCACTGGAGAGTATTCTTCATAAAATTCCATTTCAAGATCATGCAGAACAAGGTCCATTAGAAATCATGTGTAGATTAGACGTTGATTATGAACGTATACGATCAACGTTTGCACAATTGCATCTTCAAGAAGAAGAACCTCAGCCATCAACCTAGTAGTTCGTGTATAAGATATAAAATCAAACTTGTTTTATATCATGTCATGTATTCATTGTCTTCTTCGTATTCATTTATTTCATCGCCATCGACGTAATCTACATCTATAGAGTTGGCAGTAATAGGATTGAAGTTAGTAATAGGTGCATTTTCTTGAGACGGTTCTTGCGTTTGCGGTGTTTGTTCTGTTTGTTCCAAAGTAGATGACTCTGGTTCCAATAAACCTGCTTTTATCATTGACTTGTTCAATGCATCTACTATCATATCAGGTGTAATAGGTGTATTTATGGAGATTTTGTACTCTTGTATATAATGTTGAAGCCATCCAGGTTTATGTTTAGCAACAAACTCCTTCAATTCATGTATACGTTCTTTGTTCCCTAAACATTCCATGTACAACTCTTGTTTGTCTTCTGGTTCTTGTTCAATATACACTTGTATTTGGTGTAATAGCGACTCGTATATCTCTTTTTGAATGGTCTGCATGTCTAAGAAGGACTTTGGATGAAATTGTGGAAATCCTGACAATACATTGACCAATCGATTCATATGACCGACAGCACACATACCAGCCATTTCTGTTAGTTCGTCAAACATACGTTTTTTTCCATCTGCAACAAGATCAGGTGGTAAACAATACACAATCATGTACATGATCTTACAAAACACATCTCGTAATGTATATTCTTTGTTGAGGCTATAAACTGAAAATTGAAATGTTGAAACAGTGATCGTACGAATGGAATTTTGCATCTCGCGTGTGAAAGAGGAATTTGGTATGTGAGTTATCTTGGGTGATTGCACCTTATGCGTTAACCAATTCAGTACTTGTTTCCACCACGATGTTTTAGGCGGCTTATCAACTTGTTTGACAACCATTTGTTTGTTTGGTTTCTTCAATTCATTCATCCAATCTTCCATTGTCAACTCCTGTTTATCTTGATATTTAGGGTTTGTAAATATTTCCTCGAGTACCTGTTGCACATGTTTTGTAATGTGGCGCCCATGAACGGATTGTGAACCAGTTTCGATTCGTGGTTGCATTTTCATACGTACAGCTGCCATTTGAGGACGTTGATCATGAATACGAGGGATATTGTTCTCGTACACATACAATGCTGCGTCAACTTGTCTAACAGGAGTCATAAATACGTCGAATGAACCTGTTGCTTCAGGTACTGCTTGTATGATAGCATCTTTGTAGGAAAAATTTTTACGTGCATAATCATATGGGATTTGCCCTGTGAATTGCACATAAAATTTACAACCTTCTATTCGACACTTCAACGGACCATTACACACCAACATTTCAGCAATGTTAAAATATGCTTGTGGTACTTCTTGGTTTTTGTATTGATTGATCCCATGTTCATTAAAACGAATCCACATGTTCATCACTCGATCCAACATCTCAATATAATGGAATGCAATCCCAACGTATTGTTCATAGTACTTGTTCATCATAGGATGAATCGGTTTTTCTAACACGTTAGTGGTTAATAACAGTAAAACTACAAAATCATCTGTTTGCAAAAAGGCGTCATGCACTATTTCTTGATCTGAGTTGGTAAGGTTGTGAAGATTGTGACGTTTGTATATGCTGTCAAATAGAAAATATCGTAAAAAATGTTGAATTTCAAGTGATTCGTCACTTGTGAGTAAAGGATAATGTTTCAACTGTGCAGAAATAGAGTTGAAAAAATCATTGTGATACTGTTTTTGATTGGATACGTGTTGAACCAATGATGATACAATATCGTCCATATTCAAACTCATTTCAAAGATACAACTGTGGTTGTCTTGTATGATCTAATGAGTAAAAATCGTTATTTTAAATCGATAATAGACACTTTGCTTCATTAAATAGAAAGAATAGAATAGAATAAAAACACAATGTTTATTCATCACGTTTATTGGTTCAGTAACATGGTTTTTAACTCGTCGAATGACGATGCAGATTGTATAGTTTGTTTTAATTGTTGTAGTTGTTGCTTTGTACTAGCTAGTTCAGTTGTTAATTCTCGGATAGATTGCACTAACAAAGGTATTAAATTGGTTTGTCCAATGGATTTGTAAACTTCTGTAATAACTTGTTGGGTTTTTGGATCAGTGTATGTGCAACTGTTTGTTTTTACAAACGAGTCTAAATAAGGTGTTTGGGCGAATATTTGTTCAAATTGTTGTGCAAGAAAACCAAGTTGTGTACCTGTCTCAAAATTATGAACCG
>Ga0214923_10001128_pt1 | contig 38808 bp, 33 predicted proteins | sample LL1510_MetaG_FD_177993 | JGI IMG/M metagenome (GOLD analysis project Ga0214923, IMG submission 177993) | Freshwater microbial communities from Lake Lanier, Atlanta, Georgia, United States - LL-1510 | ecosystem: Environmental > Aquatic > Freshwater > Lake | place: USA: Georgia | collected...
TTTCTTGACTTGTAAAATAACCACCTAAAAAATCACTAATATTACCATTTAATATATCCAATTTTTTAATTATAGCATCTTCCACACTTAAACCATATTTATAACTTAACCAGTTAGTAGATCTACCAAAACCAACACCAACACCTAAACCCTGAATAATTTGTAAGTCAGTTAAACCCTCTTCATTTTGTTTAATTAATGTTATATACTCATCAGGTAACATTTTAAGATAGTTTTCAGGATCTTTTTCTTTAATATAATTAACCAAAAAAGTTAAAATATTTGGGTCTTCAGAATTAAAATAACCCCAACCATCAAAAGATATATCCGGAGCGTCCCAAAATGTAATGTGTTTTTCACCATACCTCACATTTATAGCGATTTTATAGAATTTAGGATCACTTTCTTTTGTTTTAGTTTTACTAATAACATACAATAATTTGTTACTACCAGTTCCGTATGATCTAAAATGATTGTCACTTAACTTATTAGTTGTACACCATCTGCTCCCTGTACCATAAAAACAAGATGCGTCCCAGGTATCTATTTCATACACTTTATACTTATCGTTTTGGTATATAAGTTTAGCACCTTCTTTAGCCAAAACCCTTCTTTGACTTTCAGTTTTATGTTTTATTAATGTTGGTATTATTTTTCTTAAAATATCAAAATTATAAGTGTTAATATCTTTTAAAGGTTTATCCTTTAAAAATTTATAAGTGATTTCACCAATTTCTTCTTTATTATACTCTAAAAAATCCTCATTAAGTTTATCAATATTCCTATCAAACTCTATGATGTCCATAACAATTCGAGCAACTTTTTCATTGTTAATAATGTAATTGTTTTTTATAAGTCCCAAACATTCTTTAATCATCCATTCAAAGTATTTCTTTGTTGGTGATGGATCTGACACATATAAATGTTCAATGATAGTTTCAGGGGTTAAGCCTTCAGTAAACGCATCCCTATTAAATTGTGGTATATATTTTTTAGATAAATCCTCTAATTTTCCTTCAATAATAATCATATGTAATAAATATGTAATGGCATAAAAAAAACCATATAAAAATGGTTTTCTTTTTGTAATCCCAACAAGATTTGAACTTGTATCTTAATGTCCGTAGCATTATGTTCTAATCCGTTGAACTATGGGACTATATAATTGAGGCTCCGACAGGAATCGAACCTGTGTAAGTAGTTTTGCAGACTACCACTTAACCATTCAGACACGGAGCCATAGTGAATTTACATTCCAAATTCTAAGCAGGTTTAGTTGATGTCTTTTACTCCTTATGTGTCCATAAAAATCCTACACGATGATGCTTCTTTTTAATGTAATTTAATACAGGCACGTTATTCATCAATTTAACAATTAGCCACATTGTTAGTATTCGTACTCCAAATGGGACTCGAACCCATACACTACTATTATTTCATACTAGTTTCTAAAACTAGGTTGTCTACCATTCCAACATTGGAGTATGTTTTTTGTATATCCGATGGGATTTGAACCCATAATGTTTACCTCTAGGGTGGGGGATTTTAAGTCCCCTGCGTTTCACCAATTTCGCCACGGATACATTTTTGGCGGAGAATGAGGGATTCGAGCCCCCGCTACTATTACATAGACTTCGGTTTAGCAAACCGATACATTACCACTCTGTCAACTCTCCCTGCGGACCGAAATTCATAAGGGTCTAAATTTCAGTTATTATACTCGGAGCCTACGCATAATAACCTAATTCCTTACTTTTTTGTGTGTATATTTGGATTTGAACCAAAACCTCAAGAACCACAATCTTGTATGCTCAACCATTGACAACATATACACCATGTTTACCATTACTATGAGGAGAGAGTGGGATTCGAACCCACGGACCCCCACTACTGACGATCTCTAGTTTTCAAGACTAGTCTAATAACCCTCTCTAGCACCTCTCCATATTTGCATAAGTGGTAGGGATCGAACCCACATCTTTCGGGTTGGAACCGAACGTGTTAACCATTGTTCACTACACTTACGTTTATTTTATTTGTGGGAATAGATGGACTCGAACCATCGAAGTCGAATGACGAAAGATTTACAGTCTCTTGCAATTGCCACTATGCGATACCCCCAAATTCACTTTTTCCTTATCATGTAAGTTTAAAAGTGTAAAACCCAAACCGGTTCCCCCTCAAGGATTCGAACCTCAATTCAATGGCTCAAAACCATTTGTACTGCCGTTATACGAAAGGGGAATATTTGTCAGGGTGTCGGAACTCGAATCCAAAACCTCTCCAATCCAAATGGAGTAATCTACCAATTGATATACACCCTGATATTTCTAATACAATATGTCAAATAACTAAAATAAAAAACCCCCTAAATCTCTTTATATGGATTTAGGGGGTTCAATTAGATATATTATTGTTTTACCAATTAAACATATCCACCACACTAAATCCTAGTACTAACCAATACTGATGTAACGGTAATACCGAAACACAACTTTGGCATAGCGACTGTAATAGATACAATGACGATAATGATATGTTTATTAATGTTTTCATTTTTTTTTATATTAAATAGTCTGTTTTTTTGTTTTTGTCATAGAAACATAAAAATATTTTTTACATTCCATTTATAATACAAAGATAACATTTTTTTTCTAATTGTCAAATCTTTTTTTATTCTTAATTAAACTTTTTTAGTTTTAACAATATCATCAATAATTCCGTAAGCCAATGCTTCTTCAGAACTTAACCATAAATCACGTGACGCATCTTCTTTTACTTGGTTAGCATCTTTACCACAATACCCACCTAATAAATTAAATAACAAATCATTTATTTTTTCCCATTCAATCATAGTTATTCTAGCATCCTGAATATTACCTCTAACACCACCAGAACTTTGATGTAACATTGTTTGTGAAAATCTTAATGACATTCTCTTACCTTTTGTACCAGCACCTAATAATACCGAACCCATTGAAGCTGCCATTCCTGTATTAATTGTTCTAATGTCATTCGGAATATAATCCATTACATCCACAATTGATAATCCAGCCTTAACCGAACCACCGGGTGTGTCTAGGTGCATTGTGATTTCTTTCTTTGAATCTGAATTTGACAAGTAAATTAATTGAGCTTGAATAACTTGTGACATACCTTCATCAACAGGTCCTGCAACCCAAATAATCCTATCCTGCATCAATCTATCAAAAACTGACATAAGATTTGCTCTTGTTGGTCTTTCCTCCAAAATGTGAGGTGTCATTGACGATTGGAAATCGTGAAGATACATAGATGAAATACCCATGTGTGATGTTGCGAATTTGTTAAAATCTGATTTATTATTCATATATTTTATTTTTATAATAATACAAAAGTAATGAATAATTTTTATAAAACCAAATATTTATTTGTATGAAAAATTTAATTAGAAGAATTCTTAAAGAAACGGTGGATAAAATGGAACAATTTAAAAAGGCATATACTCAACCACATATTACATTTGATAATACGCCATCAACCAAAAAAAGGATAGAATCAAACATATCTAAAAAATATGGATTTACAAACAAAAAAGAATATTATATTATAACAAACGAAAAAGGTCAATTAGTGGTTAAATTAAAGGCATAAAAAAAGTAGGTTATTCACCTACTTTTATCATACTATAACGAATGTCGTTATAAATAACCCACAATTCATCTTCAGGGTTTATTGAATCTTTGGATATTCCATCTAAGATTTGTGATAAACAACTTTCGTTAAAACCACCTATAAATAAACCATTTGGAGTATATTTTAACTCTTCCTTGATAAAATGAGTCATTGTGGTAATACCCCAAAAAATTAACTTTGGTCTCCATCCAATTGAATTGGCTAATGTAACCGCTTCTTTTGGTGATTTACCTGAATTGTTTTCATTATCTGTTAAATATAATAATGTTTCAGGTAATTCTTCCATAGTACATCTACCTATTTTCACAAGATTTACAAAATATTCTACCGAAGCAAACATATTTGTTGACGCTATTTGTTTTGGATCAGTTTCCATAAGTAATCTGTAATTTTCAGTAAAAGTCTTTGTATGACTTACATACTTATCTACATTGTTAAACATAGATACATAGGTATCACCATACTCAGACCTACCAAAAACTTTAAAGTCGTTTGAGAACCAACCATAAGTATTTCTAAATCTTGGGTTTGGATTCATCGTAGTAAATGCAATTGCCATTGCGTATGCTACTTGTCTGTTACTAATTCTTACACCATTATGGTCAAAACCAGAATCCATAGAACCCGAACCGTCAATAATTGGAAATACTGAATGTTTAATGTTCATTCTCTCAATCATTGATTGATAGTTGTTGTTTACTTGTTGAGCATTTAAACCCTTACCAAGCATTTCAGCCAACAAATCAATTGTTTGATCCCCTGTTGTTTTAACTTTGAAATCTTTCATCAAAGTCGCTTTTTCAGCAGGTGTGGTAGCTCTTCTAATTTTTTCAGCTAAGTTAGATTGATCATCTTCCCAAGCTTTATACCATTTAGTAAGCTGACCCCATTTAGGATTACCCAATGATTTTACAACTCTTTTTCTTTGTCCCGCAGTCAAAGAATCCAAGAAACCATTAAATTGATCTTCTGTCATAGACATTACTGAACCACTTGACATTTTTTGTTCAGCAGTATTCTGCTTACCCTTAAATGATTTGTATTCAGCAATTGTCCATCCCATATAATCACAAAAATCCTTAATCCACTTGTTTAAAAAACTTTGTCTATTTAAAGACTCAGATTTCTTTTCTCTTGGGTATTCAGCAACATCACCACTCTTAACCTTGATTTTATCATCAGTTACAAGATTTCCGTTGATTTTAACCCAAGATTTACCTTTCGGTAATGTCCAAGTGAATTCGGTTCTTCCTTTTGTACTAACTAAAGTTTTTTTAGTTGTTCTGTTCTTACCTGTAGCATATTTAGGTAAGTGTCTTGCGATTAAGTTCAAGTTTACACCTGATTCAATCTCAGACTTTAAGAAAGGAAACAAATATTGGTTGTCAATAAATAGTTTTTCAACACCCATAACATTACCCAAATATCTGTTTGTGTTTACTTGGTAATACATTAAAGTTTCGTATGAAGTAAATTCAACTACTAACTTTAAATTTTTATGCAAGAACTCTGGGGTGTTCTTTTGCATCCATCTTACACAAGATCTAAATATCTTTCTTTCTTGAGCCCCACCCACTTCTGAGTTGATTTCAAAATCTTTAAAGATATTATGTTTTCTTGAAATATCTCCAATATGAAACATAATTCTATATAACATATCTTCAGTACCATTATCAATGGTTTCAGCGTAAGCTTTATCTAAAGCTAAATGAATTTGTTCATCTGAAGCACCTTTAGCGGTTCTCAAAAATTGTAACGTATCTAATGTGTTAGATAACTCCATTTTTTCTTTTACTAATTCTGTCATATACTTTATGTTTTATATTGTTAATAATAGCGGGGGGTGAAAGAATCGAACTTTCTATATTTGATGATTAGTCAAATTTTTACCATTGCTTTTAGAGTTATTCTAAGTGGTATTTTCAAACCACTAAAAATTACCCCCCATTTTTTTGTTTTTTAATTATAGTTTTTTAATAATTTAAAGTCAAATTATGATACAACTTTTTTTATTATTTCTACAAAGGTAATAAAAAAAATCAGTAATACCAAAAAATATTACTGATTTCTAAAAGAGCGAGTAGCCAGAATCAAACTGACATCCCCACGTTGGAAGCGTGGTATAATAATCATTATACGATACTCGCGAATTTTACGTCCTGGTGGGACGGGTTTAATGTTTTCCATCATTTCCCCTCCCTGAGATTATGGGTGAGTAGATATTTCCGGTTTCCTATTTGTAACCCTGTGGTTCTTACACCTTGAAAACTTCAACCATTACTGGGAGCAAGGATGATTTTCCAGCTTTATTCCCACGAAAGAGGTGTTAACGATGTCCTCTTTAAAACCGACCATAGATTAAATAAGTCTTTGATTAGACTGCTGAGTATCTCTTACTCATTGAGCGGGTGGGTGGGATTGAACCACCATCCTTGACTTGGTAAGCCAATGCACTAACCGTTGTGCTACACCCGCATTTGCTTCACTTTTAATTGGATTAAACACACCTTTTAATAGAGGGTAATTTAATGATACTAATTTTAAGTGAAATATTATTTCATTTATAATACAAAGATAACATTTTTTTTTAAATTGTCAAATTTTTTTAATCTTTTTTTATTCCTCCGTGTTTTTCAATTACTTGGATTATCAAACTCACTGGAACGTATGGATAAACAGTTTCAGTATATTCATTAGATTCAGAATAACTACTAATCAATTCCTCATACTCAGAAGGAAACCCAATCTCCATTTCAGTAAAATTACTACCAAATTGTCTTGGGTTTGAATATGTAAATTCACCACCCTGAACTGACATAGAAAACCCATCATTACATATTATTCTAGGTCTTGGTGTCCATCTACTAGTAGTAGTTTTTTCCATCCATTCTTGAAAATCTTGTTTTACATTTATTTTAAGTTTCGATATACTTCTCATATTTCTTTAATAATAATATTAAATCTGTTTTTAATCTATTTTTCAATTCAGTTATATCTTCATAATACCAACCATCCAATTCATTAACTAAATCGTCATTTATTGATATAAACACTCTATTTACCCCTGAATTAAATACATATAATTCATCACTATTGTCAGAACATAATCTAATTGTCCAACCACCTATCCCATTATTCCTTAAAATAACATTCCAATTCAAACCATTATAAGTGAATAAACGATAAGTTATATTTGACATATCAACATTTGATATCCAATCACCAGTATATTTCACCCTTTTGATTTGTTTTACACCCCTCATACTTTGATTTTTTTTATTGAGGTTTTAACTGAACCTAAAGCGGTTTTTAATTCTTCGATATTTTCAGGATTTACCCTTAATGTTTCTATCTTTGCCATATCACAAATATACTTCTTTTTTTAATATTTACAAATTTTTTTAATTTTTTTTGTGGAATATTTGGAATTTGAATCCAAGCCTTACCCTGTTTAGGGTCTGCACATCCTTATGTGCTTTTATCCCATTTGTACTACCAACCGGATTTGAACCGATAACCTTGATGGTATAAGCATCCTGCTCTCACCAATTGAGCTATGGTAGTATATTATTTGTGGGGATGGGTGGTTACGATCCACCTCCTCCAGTTTTTCAGACTGACGCTTCTACCAAGTTAGCTTCATCCCCATATTTGTAGGTTTAATAGGACTTGAACCTATAAAGCTTCCGTATCAGGGAAGTATGATCACCAATTTCATTATAAACCCATATTTGTATTCCGTACGGGGTACGATCCCGTAATCTCCATCTTGAAAGGATGGCGACTTATCCAATTTGTCCAACGGAACATTTATTTTGGCGGTACCAGTGGGATTCGAACCCACCTGTTTTTCTTGAGTGACAGTCAAGTAGCCACACCCAGCAGCCCCTGATACCATATTTTTAAATAACAATATAAAACAAAAAAACCCAAACTTATTAGGTTTGGGTTTCTTTTAATTCATTCTAACTACATATTATTAGACACAAAGATATCCCAAACCGAGGCTTCTATCCTCAATAACGTTAAATTCAAATATGTTAATAATTGTTGTCATAATCTTTTTTTTAATTTGTTGCGTCGTCCAGGTATCGATCCTGGTTTATAAGAGCTTATGAGACTCTTCGCGATCCAACCGCGCCACCCGCCATTTTTACTTCACTATAAATAGTATGTTTTTCTTATTTGTAATACAAAGATACTACTTTTTTTTTAAATGTCAAATTTTTTTTTATTTTTTTTACTACCCCCATTGTTGAACTGAGAAGAATAAATCTTCTTCATCTTCATCAATTACATCAACAGTAACCCAACCGTGATTATTAGGTAAATTAGTGTCATCACCAATAACCCTAAAAAAAGTTAATTCGCCTTCTTCTATTATTCCACTATGAAATAATTCCATTAATTCATCATAAGCTGTTTTTTTAAATCCATAACAACTATCACCATCAAGATCTTTGGTTTTTTTGAAGTGTTCAAACCATATTAATATTGGTTGATCCGGATCATTATAATCTATTGAAAAATCAAATTCATCTAAATATTTCTTTAATTCTTCACCCCTTTCTTTTATTTTTCTCGGTATAAATAATTTACCTTTTTTTGAATTTTCTTCCTCTTGGATTACCTTATTAATAATGTTGGTTAATTCTTGTTCCGTTATTTTAATCTTATTCATATCAATAAATAGTTTATTTTGTTTTATTGTTTTCCACATTACAAAAATATTATAATTTTTTTCTTCTTTTTATTTCATCATCAATATCTATTAATTCTAAATATTCTGGACCTATTGGCTCAAATGTCATAATTGACACATAACCAATAGGAAAATTAAGATCATACCACCATTTATTTTTTAAATTGGTAGTATCTATTCTAAATAGATATTTACCCCCCCAAATATCCCTTACACCATCACTATTAATAGCAAATATTGCTGGTGGATAATCTATCCACTTCCAATTAATATTAGTTTTGGGTATTAATCCAAATTTCAAGATATTATCCCTATTTTCTTCTGAGTTAGTGAAATGATAAACGTATTTTTGAGGTTTTACTCTTTGAGTTTTTATAGTCTTAAATCTTAAAATATAACAATTTCTTAATTCTCCTGTTATCAAATCATCTTCTTTCCAATGTTTTGTTGAAACATTATTCTCTAATAATTTTTTTTCCCATTTTTTACTAATTTTTTCAATAATTTTAATATGTTCTTCTTTCAAGTTACAGATGTATAAAAAAATATTGTCTTTACTATCACCATATTCACGAAATTCGTACTCATATTTAACATTTGAATCTTTAATATTTTTTTTAATTTCTTTTTCTATCTGTTTAATATAACTTAGGATGAGTTGTCTGCTTTTAACTATTTCATTAATTGAGACTTTATCTTTTTTTAGTGTTTCATTCCCAAGTATTTTTTTTTTAACACCTAAAAGTTCTTTTATCCTACTAATTTCTTCATTTAGTGAGTGAAATTCTTTTTTCATAATAATAAATAGTATGTTTTAAAAAATTTCAATATCCAATAATTGTCTATAATTTTGAACAGTTCTATTAAACTCTTCTTTATCCTTAAATAAATCACCTAAATCTCTATCATCTGAATATTGTAATACAAATACTCTATTCCTTAATTTACCCGCATTTAACTTTTGATACATCTTATACACTTGTTCTTTAGCGTCAGGATCCAAAGCAATTACAATATCCGATTTAGCGTTATCATATATTGTTTTCCATTTAAACTCTGACAGGGATTTACCCAATAATAAGAAGTGATTTGGTATTGGTAATCCATCAAATACACCTTCAGTTATATATATGGGTTTTTCCCAATCAATTCTATTCTCATTGAATATTAAATCATCTTTATCGGTATCAGGGTTTAAATATTTTTGTTTAGCACCTGTATATGACCTAGTTGAGAAATAAATTATATTACCTTTTTTATCGTATAAAGGAACAACTACTCTTTGTTTATATTTACCTTCTAAACAAAACCCTATATTATATTCTTTAAGTAATTCATCTGTATAACCTCTGGAAATGATGTAATTATATGGTTGAAGATGAACATAGTTTCTTTTGTTTATTGTTGAGAAGGGGATGAATTCTTTTGGGAATTCGGTTATGTTATTATCTTTTTTAGTATATTTCCTTTTATTGATTTGATAATCATATTCGGGAGCAATAACTTTAAATGTCTTATATTCGGTTTTATTTCCAAACTTTTTAATAAGACCATCAATTGTTCCGGGTGTTCTTTCACAAGACCAACAATGTGATAAACCTTGTTCTAAATTTATTTCAAGGTTTCCTTTCCCATCGTAATCAACACCTTTATCAGCAGAACATAAAGGACAATCAACGGTAACTTGTGAGTTTCCGTGATAAGTTTTTTTAATGTTTCCAAATATTGAAATAACTAAATCTGTAATAAGAGAATAATCCATTATTGTAAGTATAGTAAAAAGGCATAAAAAAATCCCCTTTGTTAGGAGATTTTTTTATTAAATTTTTTTAATTTTATGATTCTAAATAATCTTCTAATCTTTCAAACTGACTACGAGGAGATCCACCTTTTTTCACATTTAAAATATGTTCATCTTTCTCAGAATACGCATCCCCACTAGTACTGTCAAGATATACTCTCTTATCTCCATTAATATATACATATATATCATGACCCTTATCAATATATCTCATTATATCATCAGCAGAAATTCTAGTTCCCATAGTATATTTTTTAGCACTCGCATAATCCGTTATTTTCCTACCGGTTATATTACCAATACTTTTTTTCTTGGGGAAATCATATTTTCTTTTTAAATCCTCATTCATACCCATACCACCACGATTTTTATTTCTGATACGTCTCATTCTTTCTAATTTCTTATCAGTAGGAACATCCCAACTAGGTGAATAATCTCTATATTTAGACATAAAATCATCATCAGATAAATCATCATCATCTTCATCAGAATCTCTATAATTAGATTCGTAATCAGGATCACCTAATAATAAAGGACTTTCATTCATAACCCTTTTAACGATTCTTGTAATATCGCTTTCAGTTAATCTTACAATTTTTTTCATTTTTTTATTTACTTTTTTTAATTTTATTATTTTCTATATAAATAGCCAATTATTTTCTTTTTACCTTAAAAGTTTCAGGATTTCTTTTTTGTTTATTTGCTGTCGCATAATAAACTGATTTCCCTTTTTTCTTTCCGTATTGTTTTTGGAATGAAGCCATTGCTGGTTTATCATATTCTTTAACCATCTTTTCAATAAGATTGATTAGTTCCGTTTCTGTTAATTGTATTTTCTTTCCCATTTTTATATTCTTTAATTTAAATATTACCAATAACCACCTGTCATTCTACTAGGCCCTGTCTTAAAAGCCACTTTTTTCTCAAACTTATAGTTTTTATCATCTTCATCAGCATCATAATCAGGGATTGAGAAAGAATCTCTCACTTCTTGATCCGAATAATCATCAACTTCATCTTGAGTTAACACCAATTCCTTTTTCTTAAATGTTTCACCATTAGATTTTTCAATATCATAACCTGGAATATCTTTCTTCCAAAAGTCATCAAGTTTAACATTATATGGATATGAATCTAAACTTCTAAGTTCTAATTTTTGTTCAGGTGTTTTTGGCATTGTTTTTTCAATCTTATTTTCCAAATCATCTATTTTAGATAAGATTTGTTCCATATCACCTAATTTACTTTCTAAACTAGAGATAGTGTCCATAATTTTAGTTAAACTATCATCACTATCATCCACCTTTTCCTCAACGTCACCAACTTTATTTACAATATCTGTAACATTTATACCTTGAGCATCTTTACCTGATGTTGGTTGTTGTTCTTCAACTGGGTTATCTAAATCAACAACATCATCCATAGTTGTATCTTCAGCGGTTTCAAATGGTTTATCACCTTCCGCTTCTTTTAAATAATATTTGTAATTATTTATATTGTTAAATCTTTTTAATTCTTTTTCTAATAATGTTTCTTTCATACTAATAAATACATTAAATTTATTTATTTTAAGGTTTAAAGTATTCCGTAAGTAACTTCTCTGATTAATTCCCTACCATCTTCAACAACTAATTTTTTATCAATTCTTTCCACAAGACCATCTTTAGTTGTGATAACTACTTTTTCGTTATCTTTTTTTTCTTTACCTTCAATTTCAATGAAGTCATTAATGTTTTGAGTTTCCATAATTTTATCTTTTTATATAAATAGTTAATTTATTTAATTTCACCAGCAATTATTGCATTATAAATTGATTGTAATATAAAATAACCATCATTATAACCACCTTTTTTTATGTCGTTACTAAGATGAACCTCCATACTCTTACCAGGACCAGCGTTTATTGAAAATAAAGTATTATATGCTTTCTTATAATCTGTGGGAACATAATCCTTTAAAGGTGTTCTACTATATACTTGGTAAAATTCGTTCTTTTTATTAGTTGGTTCTTGAACTTTTCCCGTAGCACCTCTATTCATATAACCCACATAAGCTTTAGCTGCGGTGTCAAGATTATTTAATAAATTAGGGTTTGTAATTACATCAACACCAGTATCTTTTTTAGCATTTTCATATGCATTTCTACCAGTTATTCCATTATACCCCCTACCTTTATATTTATAGCCATCACCATTTGAATCATCATAAACTGTAATATTATTACCATTATTATCTTTAATAGTTATAGGATTTTTATTCTTAGAACTAATAGGGTTGTTACCAATTTCTTTAGCTTTTGGATTTGTACCATAAATAAAATTATAAAAAGCGATAGGGTATTTTTTTAATTCATTTACAAATGGTGAAATTTCTCTAGATGGTTTATTACTATCCCCAATAGCTAAGTTTTCTAAATTCTTAAAAGATTTAAAATAACTATGTTTTTTTGTACCTGTTACCTCATCATCTAATTCATCTTTAGGTTCTACCCTACTTTCTTTAAACGCAATAGCAATCAAAGCCGCTTGAACTGCGTGATTTGGTATTATATTTTTAATTGCATTATAGAGATTAACAATTCTAGTTTTTAATGCATTATCTTTTGAATTACCCCACCAATTAGGATCTTCCTTAGTTAAATATGGTGTAACCGCACCAACACCTTTTTCCAATATTTCTTTTGTTATTGTTGAAACGAATTCACTTACAAATGGGAAGTTTAAACTAGACATTCTAACACCTTCAAAGTTTGTTACAACATTGTTTGGTTGTATTGAATGAGATACCTTTGTTATTAAATACAACCCACTAAATAATGGAATATATCTCAAATAAAAATACATTGTTGGTTGTATCATCATATTACCTAACGATTCAACTTTACAGGTATAACTTCTTCTAGATAAAATAGGGTATATGTTATTACCTATTGTTTGTATTGATCTGCTTTCTTTTTGAGATGTTAATTGATCCCAAACCGTAATACTTTCATTTGTTTCTCTAAATTCAGCCTGATCTAAACTAATACCTCTAAACATATTTTGATTTTTAATACCCATATCAACAAAAAAAGCGACAGGTTCATTTACTCTGTTAGTAATATCCTTAAAAGGTGAATCAGATGGACTTAAAAATTTACCATTCCCTGAAAAATCAATTTTAACTACATCAGGTAAATGGTTTTGGTTTTCATATTGATATGAGGCATTTTTACCTACATATTGCATAATGAATACAGGTGATGTGGATTGAAAATCAAGTGCGGTCGTTGGTTTAAATAAATTATCAATCGATGCTTTGTCTGAAGTCGCACCATTAAAACTAATATATGATGTTAATGGATGAAAAATCATTTCGTTCATTTTTGCCAATTCACCTATGATACTATATAAACTATTTTTAGTATTTACTTTATCATAGTAATTATATAATACTCTAAAATCCAACAATACTTCGTTACCAATATCTCTATTAACTCTATCAACAAAAAAGAAATGATCGAATAAAAATTCTCTTTTAGGGTTATACTTTAATTCATTATTGTTATTTGGATCAACATCACCTTCTAATCCCCAACTATATTGATTTTTACCACCGTTAGGTTTATCAATAACCCATTTATCGTTTATGTTTTTAAATGTTTGGTATAAAGACCTTTTTAAATCACTAGCCGTTTTAACACCTGCCGTATTAGAACCAGATTCAGGATTATTTTTATCATTATCAGTTACAGTTTTTACAATTTCAGACATTCTTTCCCTAAAACCTGTCAGATAAGAACTTATTATACTACCACTGTTATAATTATTATAACTTATGTTATTGTAAGTAATAATATCTTTTTTTGGGTTTGTTACCCCTTTATTAACCCAATTACTATCATTTGTCCAATATTTATATGGATCTTTATAAATATCTGATAAACCTTTTGATTTTGATACCATTTGTATATTGCAATCAAAAAACTCTTTAATAATTTGGTAAATCTGAGAATATTGTTTTTGATTTTCATTTTGATTAGAGTATGTTGATGGATTACCTTCGTTATCAAATTTTATAAGTTTTTGTGGTTCATCACCACCACCAACAATATTATGATATAAATCCGTATCTTGGATATCCCCATTATTAACTGTTGGAGCACCATTCATTATACTTACAATAGATTCAATTAACTCTTTATATGTGAATAAAAATTTAGTTGTATTTACATTATACCCATACTCATTTTCATTATTTGGGGTTGGGTTAGAATTAGGGTATTCGTTTGTTGTGAATGGAAAATAATATCTATATTTGTTATAAAACGGATTCCTATAATCAATACTCCCACTAGGATACATATAATCTGTATCGTTAAAAAATAAATAACTTAAAGCATTTACCATTTTTGTTTTATGAATCCCATTAAATAATATAAAATCACTAAAATTGAAATTGTCAATATTAATAACACCCGGAATATACCTCATAACATTATATCCCATTCTAGCAAATCCATTTAATACGGAAAATTCTTGTTCTTCAGTTTCTTGTAGATTATATAGAACAAATTTTAAAGAAGTTAATAAATTATCCGAAGTTAATTTTTCTTTGCTAAAAACAAAATAATTATTACGTTGATCCATAAATGGCTTAAACATAGGTTCTAACGATATTTTATTAGGGAATGAAAATTTGTTTTCTTTTTCATAATAAATAAAACCATTATTTCCATCGGTTGTAACAGAACCAGTACCATATTCACCAACACCTAATAAATTACCTGTTACTTCAGGTACGAATCTTAAATTTTGTAAACTTACATACTTACTCTTTAAATTTGTTATATCTTGAGTTTCTACAATATCTGTTAAATATTCAGAACTATAATCTTTAATATATTGAAATTGTTTCTTTATATCTTCAAAAGGATTATTAGCCGTACCAACCGCAGATTTATTACCTGTTATAGTTTGTAATATACCTAAATCTTGATTCCCTGTTTTATTATCTTTACTATCATTTATCCAATATAAATTTTTTGTTAGTACATCTCCACATTTCTCAATACCTTTATTACCTAATTGTGCATATAAATTATTAGCATCTACTTTACCAAAACTATTTAGTTGTCTCGTTAAATCTTTACCAGACCAAGAATTACTAGATATTAATAAAGCATGTTCTACTATTTGAATTAAAATCTTATTTATATCTATATCAAATATGGGTTTTTTTAAGGTATTACTATCATATTGTTGTGTGTGTATTGGATTAAATTTAACAGGGTTAGTTATTTCAGTTGAAACGGTATTACTTGTACCCGTAACAGCCAATAACTTATTAGTGTATTGGGTCGCACTTAAATACGACTCAACAAATTCTTTTTCTGGATAATCAATAGCTTTTAATGTGGGTATATCATCAAAATAACAAATTTCATAATTGTCATTGTATAAAGCAGGCCAAGGAAAAACTTGTTCCAATTCTTTATTATCTCTTTTGGGATTACCATCTTTCATTATACCATTGAAAACTTTTTTCCTGTTATCATTATCAGCGGCTCTTTGCGTTGTTTCCGTTAATAAATCCAAGAATAATTCAAAGTTATTACAAATAATTAACATTATGTTTCTTATTGAAGGTTTAAAACCTAAAAAACTAGTTAATTGGGATTTGACTTCATCGTTTAAATCTTTTTGTATTTCAGTATTTTTACTAGTTATTACATTTTTTGCGTTATTATAATAATTGTTATACCCATCTATTGTTTGTTGATTTATTAAATCGATTGGATTTCCAGTGGTTGTAACATTACATTCTAATTGTTGTTTATATTCAGGGAATTCAACAAATAATGAATCTGCATTTATATTTTTTACTTGGGTATTAAACCATTGATTTAAAATATCTTCTTTTTTAGATATAGAATCGTATAATCTTTGTATAACATCAATAAAATTATCTAACGCAGCCTTTTCCCTGAATTTTTTATTGTCTTGTCCTAAACTCTCTACGAATGTACTTAAATCTTTAGCTTTATTTATTAAATCAACTAAAGTGTAAACACCCTTATTTGGACTAAAGCTATCAGTCCCTCCAATAATTAAAGATATATCCGTACTAAATCCAGGAATATCTTTATATTTATCATACTGTAACTTAAATTTTTCCCATAACCTCTCTTTAGCCGATTTACCATTTAATGTCATTTGAGCGGCCACTAAACCATATTGAACACTTAAATCTGACAATAAAGCGTATGTAAATCCAACAAACTCACAAGTTATTTGAAAGTTTCCGGTTGAATAGTCAAACCTAGATGAATATTTTAATAAGTGTAATAAATACTTAACAGCTTTACCATAATAACCTTTGACTTCTAAAACAAACATAGGGTATGGGAAATTGAAAAAAGCACCATATGGTGAATCTTTAGGATCTTCATTTAATGCTTGTCCTCTAACATCTGTCATTGTTATTGTTACTCTTGGAATATAAGATGTGTCATATGTTATTTGAACTGAGTTAATACCTAACATTTCTTCACCATTTGGCTTTCCTGAAGCGTCTAATTCAGTCCAATCCGTTGTAAATTTATCTTTATCTTTATTTGGTTTAAGGAAATTAATTCTACCTGAAGCAACTGCTTGTGTTTTAACACCATCAGAGTTTGATGTCATTATGTAAGATCTAGGTCTAGTGAAAGCCCTTAAATTACAATACATAATTAAATCTTCTTGATTTACCGCATTATTATTATCTGGATTATTACCAAAACCATAAGACGTATATTGATTACCCCCAATATTTTCATTAGGGTCATATAAATTTAACCCATCAACTGTTTTTACACTCATTAATATCCGTATAAATTAAAATAATTATTTATTGCAGAATTATAATCTAATAAGCTTGCTTGTAAAGGATATGGGACATTTAATATAGTTTGATCCGGTATGTTAATTTCCAAAGCACCGTATTGAGGGTTAGCCATCATTATTAACCAACCATATGTGGGATTACCATAAAAATCATTACTTATTTTATCTAACCTAGAACTACCAACACTATAAAAATATTGTTTATCGGTAGATTTCTTCGGTAATTTAACAAATGGTAATGTCCTATGTTTATTGTTTATAAATGTTTCTTTATATCTATCCATATTTTTTATATTTAAGCCCTATCTTGATTCATCATACTTGGAACTTGTTCGACACCAGTATCATTATTTGTATTAGTATCGACAATTACATTTAATTCTGGTGGTATAAAATTAGCCTCTTCAATCATTTCCATTTCCTCTTGTTTTCTTTTAGCTTCAGCCACCTCTTGTTTATTTAATCTTCCCAATATTTGATTTAGGTAATCTTCCTCATCTTTACTTAACTTAGCCCTATTATCATATAAATTAGTATTAGCGAAATAGTTAAATGATAACGCATTTTGTAATTCATTTATAGGTCCCCCTAATGAACTTCCACCAATATAACTGAATCCCATAGTAATATTAGCAATCATTGGTTGCATACCAACACCCTCATAATTCATATCCCAAACCAAAGGATCGTAACTAATATTTATTGAGTTAAACACAACCTTAGTATGGTAAAAATCACCAATTCTTAATATACAAACAGGTGGAGGTCCAAACACAGTATTTGTCACAACACTTGTATCAATAGAATCTCCAGCCTTAGCACATTGTTGTAAAAATGTTAATCTACTATTAAACCCTTCAGGTGTTGTTGAGTGAAATGCTGGGTGAAAAAACTTTAATTTTTCAATCAATTTATCATATAAAAATGGTGAGTTTTCTTTTATCTGTTCAAACATATCACATTCCTTATTGAATGGTTGTAAAACACCAGCCTTTAATTTTCTAAATAATGAATTATAATAATCTAATTTTAATTGTAATGCAGCGTTATCTTTATTAACCTTATCAGCTAAATTAGTAACAGTCCCATCAGTATATTCTATTTTAACACCAGCACCATTAATAACCGCATATCTATACAAATAAGCTTCTTTAGCATAAATAGACCTAGGATTATCTTCGTCATTTAATTGAATTTTATTAGTTGTGTTAGTTAAATCCACAGTTGGGGTTTCAACTACACTACCTTGATCTAACAAATTGGCATTTTCTTGATATTTTTTAACCGATCCGTTAAATTGAATTTTATTCACATCAAAATCAGATATTTGGTTTTTAATTTGTTCTTTAATATACTTAACTAAAGCACCTTTTCTTCTTTCTGATAAATTTTTATTATAATTACTAGCGTCTTGGTTTAAGTAAGATGTATTAGTTTCAATAGGTATTGTAAGTTTTAATACTACAGCGTCTTTATTTTTATTAATAACATCTTTAATCGTATCACATATTTTAGTAATCATATTATTTAATTCAGTCCAACCATTTGGTAAAATAGTATTAAAAAATTCTTCTGTTTTTGGTATATCAGCCCAACTACTGTTAGTTGATTTTGAATTTTCAAATATATAATCTACCGATCTACCTTGATATTCATCAACTAGTTTTTGTAAACTATCTTCAACATAATTCGCATTACACCCATTTTTTATTGTCTTAGCAGTGCAATCACCAGGTAAATCATTATGGTAATAAACTTTAGGATTACCACTATAAATTAAATCTAATGTTGTTTTATTTTTATTTATTAAAGTAATTAAATTAACTATTTCATCACTAGTGAATTCTTTATATTTTTTTAATAAATTTTCAATTGGGTAATTTACACAATCAGCGAAAAAAGCCTCTAATTCACCATCAGCCAAACCATACCCCTGATCGTTAAACATATCACTATTAAAATGATTTACAATTGATGGGTGATCCACAACAAGTTTAAATCCTAAACTACCGCTTCTTGATGAATTATTGTACGTATATATTGGTTCAGGTCTACCCACAAACTCATTTGTAGTCCAATTGACTGTGGTATCATCAGTAAATGATATATTATATGGTGGAAACCACATAATTCTACCACCATTAGGTCCAATTTCACCACAAGGTAAAAATACCTTAGCACCTCTCCAAGCTAAATTTTCAATAGATAACATATATCTTTTAGCTATTGTTGGGTCTAAAGACATTTCACCGTTAGAACCTCCAATCATATTATCTTTAGTTGGTGCTATTATTGGAATACCATTTTTATCTAATGTAGTATATTTTGTATCAGTCATTAACCCTCTACCATAACCCCTATAACCTTTTCTAACTAAATCACTTATTTGATTATAAGTATTATCTTTTGTCCATACCCTACAAAACTTTTTATTTTCAATCGGCCATTTAACGGCATTACCCTTAGACATACCCCTTAAACTTCTAGTTGAGTTTCTTACAACATCACCTATAATATCATCTCTATTAGCTAACGCTTGTGTTCCACATAAAATACTATCACCATTAAAACTAAATGTTTGTGATAAGTTTATCGTACCATCCCAATTTTGTCCATCAATTCTAAATTGATCATCACTCGAAATAAATGGATTACCAAAAACAGTATTAGTACTTCTTAACGGCTGACTTGATTGCCAATAAATATCCTTTGTTTTATCACCCGATTTTATAGCAATTGTACTAAATCTACCACCATTACCGGTTCCATCTGCATTACTATCATATTCTACAAAATCATCACTTAATTTACCACTACCTAAACCACTATTATTTGGACTATCGTTTAATCTTACAGGGTCAGTATTATCAATCACGTAATTAGCGTTCGGTCCTCTAACAGGTAAACCAGTTTCTACACTATTACCTTCTTCATCAATTTTTTTACTATCAATATATAAATTAGATTTTGGTTTTGGTATTATTGCCGAAAACAAATCTAACGTATCAGGATCTCTTAACCATTCAGGAGTAAATTTATTATAAGATATGGTATTATACATCTTAAATAATTGTCCTGTACTCGTATATCTCAATAATGTTTTATTTCTTGGGATATGTGGAGGAACTAATTCACTATTATTGGTATCACATTCAGTTATATCACCACCAAATATATTTCTACCAAATAAAGTATTTATACCGTTTTTAATCGTATTAACAACACTTTTACCGATACTTTCTTCAGGTATTGGACTTATACCTGGATCAATACCTGATAATCTTCTAACCACATCAAATGCCGTTAAAAATCCTGGTAATGTTGTAATATCATAACTTAAAGTAAATGGTGGTGCTTGTCCTTTCAATAACGCCACACCAGCACCTAAAGGGTCGTTCATAGCATCAGTTACGTTACCATATCTACCCTCAAGTTCTTTTGTTTGAGCCCTATCAATTCTATTTAATATTGTTTGTTTTAAAAATATATAACCACCTTTACCTAATTCAGAATCCCCTTGAACTGATAATGGTAGTCCATCAGAAGCTAAATCAGTTATTAAATTAAATGTTGCAGGTAATTCTGACATACCATTAGCATTGAAACCATAACTTAAATCGTTTTTAGTAAATTGTGTTTGTCCAATAAAAGGAGTTAAAGATTCACCAGCAGAATTAGTTGGTTCACCAAGATTTATTAAATAACCATCAAGTGTTCTTTGATTAGGTAATTGAATATCATTCTGAATATCAACTTGATTTCTTTCTACACTTGAAAACTTATTTATTTGTTCTGAATAGTTAAAATTACCTTGTTCTCCGATAACAAAATACCCATCAACAGGATATTCATCACTACCAGTAGTATCAGGGACTTGTCTTATTTTGTCTAAATCAATATCTTTACCAACATCTTTTGTTGTATATTTTAAATACTTTTTAGCGTCCTTACCCTTATTTGTTAATTCAATCTGATTGTTTAATATTAAATCAATACCTGGGGTATTATTAACCATTAAATTACCTAAAAATGACGCTCTACCTATTTGAACTTGGGTCACATAATCAATAAAGAAATCAATACTACCGGTATCGGCATTTGATAATTCTTTTATTAAAATATTTTGGAATAAACCAGCACCATATCTATTAATAAACTCAGGTATTTCTAAGTTTTTAGTTAATAAATTAGTTTTGGTTGGTTCAATAAAATCATCCAACTTAGAGTTGATTACGTTTCTTAAAACATTTGCAACTGCACCATCTGTTTGTAAATCATCAAATAAAGCATTATATTGTCTAGGACCTGAATTAAGGTATTGTAACGCATCGGTTTCAGATAAATTTCTAAGTATTTGGTTTTTTTGATTTCTTATATCACCTCTAAGTTGAGGATTTGTAATAGCGTTATCATCAATTAAAGTTGTTTTAATTTGATTTACATTATTTCTTGTGGGTAAATCTTCAACTATATCAAATAAATTATCAATTAGATTTCTTCCGTGATAAGTAACTAAATCATTTGGTTGAATGTTTTTGGTTACTTCATTTTTTTGTGTTTGTATTTGTGTTTCAATTAAAGGATCACCAACAGGATTTTCCAATCCAGTGGGAACAAGATTTTTAACATTATTTATATTTAATAACGCAGTTTTTCTTATAGCATCATCAAGTATTTGATGATAATCATCCATTTTATCAGGTGATATATCAAAACCTAATAATTTGGCAATTTGTATTTTTGCTTCGTCTGTTAATTTGATATTAGAGTTACTCATTTACAATAAATAAATGGTTTTTAAATTTTATACAGTACCATTCGTTAATTCAGTCATATTATTTGATACTAGTTTTAAAATACTATATCTGAATTCAGGATTATTAATTAAATCTCTTCTCATATCTAAACTAACCCCCATACCTAAATCTAATTTTAAAGTTCCATTTATATTAACATCTGTTACGCCACCCATACCATTTTTTCTTAAATACGCAGTATCATCTGGAGCTCCTTGAGCTATTGGTTTTAACCCTCTAGATGTTGGTTTTGATATAACTAAACCACTTGGACTAATATCACCATCATTAACTTTATCAACATCATCAAAACTCATAATATCTTTACCAGCAGCATTTTCAATTCTTAATAAAGAACCTAATCTACCAATACTATTATTCCAAGCAATAGTTAAAACAGCCGCCAATGTTCTACCTAAATTATTTAATACATCACCTAATGTTGTATTTTTATTAGGACTAAACATATTGGCAACAAAATCACCAGCACTTTTTAGTGCATCTATCAAACTGTTTAGAAAATCATCTAAACCACCACGATCAATTATACCTCCTATTGTATTTGAAATGGTTAGCATAGCATCACTTAATTTATCCGCAAAACCGCTTTTATCTAAAGCAGCCATAAATTTCTCAATTACGGGAGCTAATCCAGCTTTAAATGTTTCAAATATATTTTTAATTTTTTCAAAAAAAGTTAATCTTTGAGCTGCAGCTTGAGCCAATGTATTTTGTTTAGTCATTAAATCGTTTAATCTATCAGGATCTAAATTTTCCAATAGTTCAGGTTTCATACCACCAAGATTAATTTCAAATTTACCCGTTCCTTTATTTAATTGAGCCAAATTTTTAATTGCAGCTAATTGTTTATCACCAAAAGTAAGTCCTTTATTTAATTGAGATAAAGCCATATCTTGTTTAGATAATTCTAAAGCACTTTGAGTCATTTCATCAATAGATAAACCTGTCGCCTCAGCAACTTTTCTCAATCTATGTAATTCAGCTGAAGGTATTTTAAATTCACCTGTTGCTTTATCAAACATAGCAACACCTTTAGTCGCTTCTATTAAGGATTTTTGTAAACCCTCCATATCATTTCTTGCCTGATATATTAATTGCATTGGATCACCTAAAGCGGCAAAACTACCACCTAATACTTGTAATTGAGCAGATAATTCAACAGCACCTTCTAATTCAAATAGTTTTTCAGATAAACCAAATACGGATTCCATACTCATTTTGACTGATGTGGCGGTTTGAGCCATTTGGGCTAAGTTTTTAGCCCCATCCTTGAAACTATACTTTTGAGCAGTTTTTAAACTACCTTCAATATTTTTTAATACTTTAGATGAGTTTAAACCTAACTTCTGATTAGTGATAAAAGTTTCTTCAACCATATCCCTAACATTTTCCATATTATAACCAAAAGCTTCAAAACCAGCAGCCATTCTAGCCGCACCATCAGCACCTAAATCAGTTCCGAGTGCAATTTGAGCCATAGCGATTTGTTGGTTTTTTGTTAAAATAACAGTTTTACCTAATTCATCATTATAAACTTTTTGTCCTGTTAAAATATCGGCCACACTAACACCCATAGCTTGAATATTAGCCGCAGCTCCTGACGCCTCCCTTCTCAATAAAATCATTTGGTTTTGTGTCATACCTACATCAACCGAAATAGACCTAGCAGCCTTATCTATTCTTTCAAAATAATCAAATGGGGCTTTTAATAAACCAACTAATCCACCAATAATATCACCAATAATACCAAAACTTTTACCAATAACCCCAACAACCGGTGCCATTCGCCCCATAACCTCAGCCATCAATTTACCACCGATAACAGATCTTGCAGCTGATTGGGCTTGTAATTGTTGTGTTTTTAACTGATCTTCTAAACCTTTTTTACGTTCTTCTAAAAATTCTAATTCAGCGGTATTATTTTCTCTTCTTGCTTCACCAATTTGAGCTTCAATTGTTTCAACACTTTTAAGTAAAGACTGATTTGCTTTTTGTAAATCTCTATATGCTTTTGCAGTTTCAACATTAGCTTTAAATGTTTTTCCGATATCAATAAAATATTTATTTTCTAAACTTAAAATTTTTCTATTTTGTTCCCTTAAATCAATCTCTTGTTCTAAAATTTCTTGTTCAGCCTTCTTTAAATCAACTAATTTTTTTATTCTTATAAGTTCTTCATCATCATTCTGAAGTCCTTGAGTCCTTAATTGATTTATTTCTGCGGCTAATTGACGCATTTCTCTATATATTTCTAAACTTTGTTTAGGATCACCAATACCCATATCTTATTAAGGTTTAACAATTAAAGAAAATTTATAAACTTTGTAATTATTAGGATCTAAACCTAAGTTAGTTAAAAATACATTATCTTCTTGAGCTAATGCTATTGTCGGTGTATTTGTATATGAACTTGGGACATAAAATTTCCCTGTTGTATTATTCATACCAAAATACATTACACCATTCTTTTTTAATTCGTATAATCTATTTACGTTAGTTTTTCCAGCTTTAACTTGGTATAACCCATTTTTTTGTTTAAGTTCATTACCACTTAATTGACATATTTTTTGTATATTAGTTAATACTTGTGGAGTAACAAGTAAATATTGCATACTATTTGAAGCATTATCAGTTTTAGAAAATGACAATAAAACTTCATCACTTTTAATCTCATTACCAATTGTTACTTTTTTCATACCTAAATTATTTAAAGCTTTTTCAGCTTGTTTTGATGATTTATAAACACCACCAAGACCTTTTGTTGCGGAAACACCACCGAGTTTACTTCTCAAATCAGAAATTTTTGCACCCACTCTACCAGCGGTAAATCCACTACCACGAATACCCCCACGATTAAAGTCCCCTATGGCTTCATCTATAATTTCATTTAATAAATTAATAAGTTTCATATTAATAAATACACATAAATAAAAAAACCACAATTAATAATTGTGGTTTTATGCTTCTTCTGATTGTTTTATAATTTTACCAATTAAATATCTTCTTGTTTTAACTGGCATAGACAAGAAATCACTCCAACTAATATATCTATGATTTGATAACATATCAAATTCATCATATAAGTTTTCTTCATTATTCAAGATCAGGCCAAAAGAATGATGGACTGATTGGAATGGAAGTACGAAAAAATTCTCCACTTGGAGCCTCCACCTCCAAATCCATATCAATGCCTGGCTCGTGTTTAGAGTAAGCTTTTCTTATCACAACAGAATCACCTATTTTCATTCTATTAATAAAATGAGCAATTCTACCTTTATCTCTATCACCATCAATCTCCATTATTAATCTTTCTAATCTTTTAGTGATTGTTTCATCTAAATAAAACTTCATTATTTTTTTCTTTTTTTCTTCACCTTCCTCAATTTCAGACAAATCTTTAGTACTTAACATTCTAAATTTAACTAAAGATTTAGAGAGTGGTAACTGAATTGTGTATTCACCATTATCATCAGGTTCAATAATATCTTTATATTTAATATTACTTAAATCAACCGAATAATCAAATTCTTCACCTGTTTTAGGATCCCTTAATTTAACATCATATATGTGACCATATCCTGTTGTTCTTAAAAACATAAAAATAGCATCCCTATCACCCGGTAATAATTCAGTATGTTTAATATCCTTATCTAAAATTTTTCTTTCCAATAAAACATCTAAAGCTTTACCAGATTTAAGTAGGTTTGGTGATAATAATATGTTTTCATCCGCAGCTGTTAAATATGAAACTTTAACTGATGATTTTTTGTTTTCGTAAAATAAACCTTTGCTCGGTAAAGGAATAACATCGTATGGTTCATTACTTTCTTGAGCAGCACCAATAGCTTTTAATTGATCTAAATTTTTTATATCTAATTCCATACATTATATATATGAAACTTTTACTTTTTGTAAATATTTAATTATTTACCATAATAAGGGTTAGGGTTTAATTTAGATTGCATTTTTTGTCTCAACTCTTCAGTTCTACCAGGATAATTAGTTTGTGTTTTAGTTGGTTGAGTTTGAGTTACTTGTGTTTTAGTTGGTTGAGTTTGTTGATTTGGTTCGTTTTTTATTTTATCTGTATTATTTTTCGATATTTCTGATTGTTGATTGGATTTATAAAAAATTCTTGTAGTATAACCAAATCTATCAATTTTTAAATGTCCCTGATTTTTATTTTCATTTAAAAATTCACCTAAAAAATAAATATAATTTTCAGCTTGTCTATCTTTTTTTGATGAAAATACCCTATTTAAATTATTTACCACACCAACAATATAATCTTTTAATCTTGAAGCCATATATTGTAACTTAGCAATTTCTTTATCGGTATAATGTTCATGTTTACCAACATATTTTAATGGAATTATTTTTGATTCTAAATTTAAAAAATTATTATTTTGTATTAAAAAATTCTCTAAAAAATGTAAATAATCAATCACCTCTAATTTAGGTGTTGGGAATAATTTATATAAATCTTTAATTACAGATTTAACTTTATTATCCACATCTAAACCATAAGATTTTAATTTTTCATAGTTTTTTTCTTGGGCTTTATCATTTTTTGATTTTTCAGTACTACTATTTTTTTTAAACATACTAGATACGTCCGCAGATACTTTCGCACCTAATCTATCGAAATAGCCTTCATTTAATAAAGTATTATATTGTTGTTCGGTTATTTTAATTTTCATATTTTTATCTTTTACCAGTAAAGAATGGTTTTCTTATTGATTGATCCAATGGCATTAATTTAGGTTGACTTTTTACTTGTTCTTCACCACCTTCAGGTTGTTCATTATCTTGTTCTGATGATGTTTCATTACCTGATTTTGTCGTTTCTTGTCCTTGTTTAGATGTCTCTTGACCTTTTGTCGATTGGTTATTATCTTGAGTTGTTTGATTATTTGTTTGGTTATTACCTTGAGTTGTTTGGTTATTACCTTGAGTTGTTTGGTTATTACCTTGAGTTGTATTTCCACCTGATTTACCACTACCACCTTTAATTACACAATCGTAAGCTTGAATGAATAAATTCATAGGTGCTTTAGCACTACCATAAGCCCCTGTTAAACCAATATCTTCTTTATAAGCCATAATAATTCTACTTACTAATGATATAGCCTTAGCAATTGCTTGAACATTTCTACTTCTTGTTGTTGTATTATCTTCAGCCTCTTTTACCAATTGTTCAAATGGAATTACTTTACCGATAGTTGCTCTATTCTGAATAATTAAATTACCTATCTGACTAATATCTTCGTTAGCCGCTTTTAATGTATCTTTACCTTGTGAAATTGAGGTATTAACTAATAACTCCATTGGTTTAACTAATACCGATACATTAGCTTGTTTAAATGCTTTAACCACTTTATTCCAAGAATTAACCGCATCTGTCTCACCAGCTTGTAAAGCCCCACCTTTAGGTGCGTTTATTTGTGTTACGTTAGCAGCATTTGCAGTATTCCAAGCCGCACCCGCTTCTTTTAATTCTATAAACTCTCTAAGTAAATTATGAACAACAGCATCAATACTAGATTTTAATTGTGACTGAGTTAAAGGTTTAGAATTAGGAAATCTACTAGGTTTTTGTTGTGTTGGTTGTTGTTTATTACCACCAGTCATAGGTTTTAATTTAGAAATATCAACAGCCGTACTGGCGTTCATATCACTATAATCATTTAATTTGTTTTTAAATACCACAGAAACCATATTGTTACCTAAAGTATCTTTACCAATAACGTCATCTTTTGTTAACCATTTCTTATCAAAACCTTTACTTACAGGATTTTTTAAATTAACAACTAAAACAGGTTTATTATTATATAAATATTCTTGACCTACTTTAATATTACCTTTACTACTAGTATCATTTTTATTAGTTGGATTTTTAACCACACCTTTATTAATCATTTCGTTTAATTGAATAGTAGCCTTCATTAGATTTTTTACACATTCAATATTTATACCTGTTGTACCACCTTGTTGGTTTTGTTTATCGCCACCTTCACCATCAGTTTCAACAATACCTGATGATGGGTTTTCTTGGGTTGGTTTTAAATCAACTAATGATTGGTATAAGTCATTTAAAGTTTTAGCTCTTGATTGTTTTTGACCTTTAACTCTCATAATCTTTACAACAGCACCAGCACTTACTAAACCAATACCTAAAGCACCTACAATTGGTGCTGCAGCACCAATCAAAAATTTAGTAAATGCGGTTCGTAATATAGGGACAGTAACTTTTTCAGCTATTGTTTCTACAACTGAACCACCCGGAACCGTTACCAAAGTATCACCAATACTTCTACCAGTTCCAGCCCAAGTCCCTTTAAACATTTCACCTAAACTCTTATACCCATCAGGATTGTTTTTAATTTGTTCTAATACTTGTTTAGCAACGTCAGGATTTCTAAATATACCACCTTGTTCTGTCAAAGCCCCAATACCTTTATCTAAATCACCATTACCAACTTTTGTAACAGCATCTAAAAATTGTTGTGGGGTTGAATTTGGATTTAATCCCGTTCCCTCAAACATATTTAACCATTGAGTTAAACCTTGTCCAGGTTGTATTGTACCAATAGTGTTTTTTAAATACTTAATTTTTTCTTCTTCTGTCGGAACCTCAATTAATCTTTCACCCCAATGAGAATTCATTAACCAACTTAAACCACCTAAACTAACACCAGCTCCTGCCAATAATAAAGGTAATCTATTTGATTTAAGAGTTTTCATTCTACTTGAATCAAAAGTTCCTGTCTTACCAGCCTGTTTTAATTTTTTAGTTGTTTCACCTTTACCTTTAACCGGTGCCTCACCTAATAATTCATCTTCAGTAATTAAATCACCTTCAATATTTTGGTGATCCATAACACTAAAAGCCGCAGTTAAATCAGTATCTAAAAACTTTTTAACATATGTTCTTAAATCACCAATGATAACATTAGCAGCGTCAATAGGTAAAAACTTAGGATCTGTCGGTGATAATTTAGTTGAAGCCACAATTGAATCGTAAGCTTGTGAAACTAATATTATACACCTTAAAAAAGATACTCTGGACTTATTATTTGGGAATTCAGAATCAATCTCACGAATATCTCTATCTAATTGTTGAATTATTTCATTACCTTTTTTTGTTAATAAATCTCTGATTTTACCTTCAGCATTAGCAGTTGCTTGAGTTTTACCTAATATTTTACCATCAGCTTTATATCTACCTAATTTAGATAATGTGTATTTAGTTGTTTCCCACCAACCTTCATTTAATAAATTATTTTTATTAATATCTTCTAATATTAAATCTATTTCTTGTGATTCATTTAATGGTTTAATACCCATCACTTTTCTATTTCTATTGATTTCTTCAATTAATATTTTACTCATACATATAAATAGGTAATATTTTAAAAATAAAAAAACCCACTATATCTTTTTACAGATAAGTGGGTTATTTATAAAACCAACAAAGAATTATAATATATAAATAACTAAAAATTTAAAAAAGTAAAATAATTATCACTTAAATTAGTGATTATTTTTCCCACTCATCTTTTATTTTTTTAAATAATTCATCCAATGTTTCAGCATTCCAAACCCTTACAATACTTCCATCAGGGTATTCGAATTCGGCTTGAGGCACCCAATTAACGCCCGTTTCTTCAACAGCAACATCCCATCCTTGATATAATTCACTTTCTAACGCTTCATAAGGGATATTATCATTATCTAACATTCCTTTCATTTCAATACAGTCTGGACATCCAAACTTTGTCCAAATAAACAATTTTTTCATGTTATTAATTTATTAAATTTATTTAATCTTTCTTTACTGATTTCAATATATAATTCATTCATATCAAAACCAATATAGTTTCTATTATTATTATAAGTAGCAACTCCTGTTGAAGCCACACCATTAAAAGGATCTAAAACTAAATCATTTTCCCTTGTTAACCATTTAACAAAAAATTCAGGTAATTCAGGATTAAATGGTGCGGGATGCCTTCCTGAACTTTCATCTCTTACAGTCGCAGCTGTATTGAATTGAAATAATGTACCAGGAACTTTACCCAACGGATTTACATTAACCTTTTTCTTTTTTGTGTTATCCGTTAAACCATTTTCGTCAATAACATCATTTGCCATTACTTTATAATCAAATCTTTTAACGGATGCTTCCGCATATGGTTCTCTAATAGCGTTTGTATCACAATAAAAATCTTTAGGTGATTTTACAAAATGAAAAATATATTCAATCCTGTCATTTAATCTTTTATTACCACCTGTCGGTAAAGCAGCTTTTTTACCCCAAATATATCTATCGTATAATTTGAAATCTGTTTCCCTTACGATACGACAAACTAAATCCATAACATAGATACTTCTTTCACCGTTAGATACCTTATCATTAATATTCATAATAAATGAACCATCATCAGTTAGTTTATCATAAAAATCTTTAATAACTGGTATAAACCAATCAGCAAAAGTATTCTCATTATATAATTTAACTTTCTTACCATAATTTACTGTATTAGCATAATCAGGTGACGTGACAATAAGATTAATTGACTTATTATCCATTTGTTTGATTAACTCTTCCGTTAATCCTTTATGTATTTTATTTACTTCCAAACCCATCTTCTAACTCCCAATCCAAAGGGACTCCATTTTTATGTTCAAATCTTTTTTTCAATTCACCTGTTTTTATATATTTTTCATAAAACTCAGGGTTATATATTTCAATTAATTTTTCATCCCAAGATATTTTATCTATTCTTCTTAACAATTCAATCCATTGTTCTTTAATTAAACCCCTTTTAAACTCCCCATTTTTAAGTTGGAAGTTAATGATATTAATTAAATGAGGTATTGTCATATCCTCAGTTTTTTTAATTTTAATCGGTTCTCTCATTCCACGTATTATTATATTTTACCTTACTTTTTTCTTTAGTAAAAACAACCCAATAACAATGATATTTTCTCGCATGCATTTGAACTTTATGTTTACCTGATAATATTCTATTCTTTGTTGTTTGAATGAACAAATCTTTACAATAAAATCCGTGTCTTATACCATAGTTGATTACTTCAATATGTGATAAATATTGTTTTGACGAACTAATAGTATCTTGACATTTTACAATTAAAACACCATTATCGTTTATTATTCTCGAAAATTCACCTATTGAAGCGTCATAAAATTTCCACAACTCTTCAATGTTTTTAAACGAACCAAACCTACTTGATATAATATTTGATCCTAACTTACCTTTTGATGAATTAGGTGTCCCAACAACAAATGGTGGGTCGAACATAATACTATTTACTGAATTATCAGGTAGTGGTAATTTATCCGCAGATGATTGAATTGTATCTTCAGTTTGTGGGTATAAATCAAACTTATGTTTTGGTTCAGGTATAATTGTTTTCTTATAGAAATTACCTTTAGAATATGTCGGATCTACATCTATTTGTCTAGATGGAATATATAGTTTTAATATGTTATCGATAATAACTGATTGTTCATCCGATACAGTTTTAATAACATCTTTATTTGTTCTTGCAAATTCTATCATTTATATATTACCTCCGTTATTGGTTCTATTACACCATAAGTATCTAACTTAATTTTCAATTCTTTTGCTTTATTAAGATACCAAGCAGCTTTTTTAGAGTCTTGTTCCAATGGTTGATTTGGTTTATCACCCATACGCATCTTATACTTAAAAGCATTCATCTCACAAAAAGCAATTGTTTTTTCAACACCCCAAATATCTACCATCATATCAATAACTTCTTTACTAAAAGTATTGTAATGGTTTGGGTGATTTACGTGTTCATATTCCTTGTTTTCCATATATACAAGGGTAATAAAAAAAAATTAAAAAGAAAAGTTATTTATAATACACTAGATAGTGATGTTAGTTTTAATAAGGCATCCAATATTGATCTACAATTACCGAAATCAACATTACTAATAACACCATTTAATTTATCAAATAAGGCTAATAGGGATAATATTATGGCTAACCTAGCCTTTGTTTTTTCACCCACAATTTGTAGTATTAAACCTTGTATTATCAACCATATATTATCAGCAACTAAATTATATATTTTTTCATAAATTTGAGTAATAATAGTTTTAATCATATCAAACAAAGATTTTGTGTATTTTTGTAAAAAACTTTCAAATCCTTCACCCCAATCCTGATCATTTAACTGAGTTAATATTGCAAACAACATAATTACTTTTGGGGATAATAATAATCTACTCATATTATTAGGTATTTGAGCTATTATACCTAATTTGAAATCTATATTTAATGTGGGTAAAGAAATTGGGTTTTCAGTTATTGGATCACCACCAGTTGCAATACCGTTACCTGTACCATTTGCATTATTTTGATATGAATTATTTAATACACTATCAATGTTATTCAATATACTGTTTAACTGATTTATTTCATCGTTTATTTGACTATAAGCGTCCAACACAGTTTCATTTGTTATTGGTGTTTGTATAGGTTGACAAAGTATCTGATTTATTTTATTTGTAAAATCATCAGATAACGTATCATATTCATTGTATTTAGCAATTCTTTCAGCTAATATTTGACTTAAAGGTTTTCCTTTATTATTTAATAAATCAACCAATATCGCTTCTTTTTCTGTTTTATTTCTACCAATATCATTCAATGTTGGAGCACAAGCATTTCTTACGTCATTAATTAATTTATTTAAAAATTGTAATCTTTTTTGTAATTCTTTATTTGGTTTTTGTGATACACTAAATAAAGATTTGAAAAATTCATTATCAATAATAGTTAATGAATCCACATAATCATTTACAAAAACACTTACAGGTTGATTTACATATTTAGGATTTATTCTAAAACTTAAAACTTGTGTTGATTGATTAAAACTTACATTTGATAATAAATCTTGCCAAGATGCTGAACCAGCAGAACCATTTAATGTATCATATATATACCTATTTAATCCATTACTTATTTCATAAGCACCACTCACATCATCCAATGGACTTGTTTTTAATAAGAAAAAATAATCTATACTTGATACTGAGAACTCAATATCATTTGAACCATTTGTATATTCTGGTTTAATAATAAAATCATTATTACAAAAGAAAGATTTAAGAATTATTTTTTTTAAACCTTCTTTAAGTTTTGTATTTATTGAATCTATATTGCCTAATACTGAATTTAGAACATCTTGAACAGCCTGTTTCTTACCTTTCATTGTTCCAAGTAAATCCATAAGAAAATCAAATGGATCATCTTTAGGTATTCTTAGTGAAGGTAAAGAATAATTTGTTAATTGTAATACAAGTTTTTCTTTTTTTAATTGCTCAATTGTAATTAAAAAGTTTTGAACCCTATCAAGTATAAGTTTTTTATTCGCTTGTCCAGTATTAGCCATTATTCACCGGTGATATTTATCTTACCTTCTTTTATTTCCTTAACCAATTTACGCATTTCAGCTTTTTGTTCTTTTGATATTTCTTTAATTGAAGTATCTTCATTTTTAATACCACCTTTCTTATTCATAATATCAGCCATAAGTTTAGCCAATTCAATTTTTTTACCGATTGAAGAGTCTATTACTTTTAATAATTCGTTATTGATTTTACCAACCATAGCAACATCGGTATTATCTTCAACATTTTTTAAATATTTGTTGAGTAATCCTAAAGCCTTATTTCTTTGATCTACCACCTCATTATATGTTTCTTGAAGTAATGAGGTTAAACTTTCATCATTTATTTCTAATTTTTGCTTTGCCATATATATAAATAGATCTATAATATATTTTATATAAAGCTGATCTAGTTTCTAGTTATTATATATATATTATTAATTATTAAGGTCCTGGTCAATATAAATATATAAAGCATAAAATAAACATTTATTTATTTTTTATTGAAAAATATTATATTGTTATAGATGATAGAATTAAATGAAATTTCAAAAGTTAAAGCTCTTGATATATTAAAAAGTTATGTTGGTGATAACCCTTATATCTTGGAATTAAAAAGAACAAGAGAAAAGAAATCATTCTTACCTATAACTGAAAATCAAGCAAATTATATTATAAATAATCATACTTTTCAAGTAAAAGAAGTAAATAAGTTTTTGGATTTAACTAATTTCTTTAGAAACTCTTTAATGAGACAATTTAATATATCTATTCAAATAGAAAAGATTCTAATAGAAAAGATTGTTGGGGAACAAGAAAAGGTATATCATGCTCAAGTTAAATTACTTAAAAATAGGGATTCTGAACTTATTTGGCTACCAAAAGCACAATTAAATGAAGATTTATTTAGAGTTATACCTGAAGTAAATGTAGAATGGGGTAAATACTCTTCAAGGCTTCCTATGAAACATCAAGAAGAAGCAATAATTAAATTACTTCAACACGATAAGTTTTTATTATTAGATACACCAGGTTTAGGAAAAACAGCATCTTCAATAATAGCGGCATTAGAATCGGGTGTTAAAAAAATATTGGTTATATGTCCAGCATCACTTAAATTAAATTGGAAGAAAGAAATATCTATATATGATGATTCTGAAAATGTATCAATTATTCAAAGAGAATGGATACCTAATAAATGGACAATCATTAATTATGATATATTGGATAAATTTAATACAATTGAAAAACCTAAAAAAGGTAAAAAACCTAAATTTAAGTTTCAAGAATATGATGAAGTTGCTATAAATAATCATATAATAGATGAAAAATTTGATTTAATCATTTGTGATGAATGTTTTCAATATAATACTTTAGTTGACACTAATATTGGTAAATTACCAATAGGTAAAATAGTTGAAAAATGTATGGACGTTGAAATTTTATCATTAAATTTAAATACAAATCAACTTGAATATAAAAAAATTGATAGATGGATAAAAAAAGAAAATGACATTATTTTAAGAATAAAATATCAAAACGAATTATTTATAGAATGTACACCAAATCATAAAGTGTACGTTAAAAATAAAGGTTATATTAAAGCTGAAGATATTAAAGTATATGATGAATTGTATATGTTGCAACAAACCACTATCTCAGAGACAGATATGGAAGAAAGGGATGTTTTGCTCAAGGGATTGTGCCCAAATAGGAAAAGAAAAAAAGGGTTGGGAAAAAGGGAAATTAAAAAAACCTCTTTTAATAATAAATTGTCAAGAATGTCAAAAAGAAGTGTCAATCAAAAATTATTTAAAAGGGGTGCAAAGATTTTGTGGAAAATCTTGTTCAGCGAAATGGAGGATGAAACAAACGGAAATAAGGGAGAAGGTGTATTCGGAAGAAGTATTAAAAAAAATAAAAGTAAGTCAAAAATTAAATTATTTAAAAAATCCGGAAAGAGCGAAAAAAAGTTCAGAACGAATGAAAAAAGAAAATCCGATGTTTATACAGAAAAATATAGACAAAATGAAAAATTCTTTAAAGGGAAGGACTTTCCTATCGAGAGGAGGGAATGGGAAACTGACAAACCAACAAGTAAAAATAAAAAGTTATTTATCAGAAGATTGGGTGATGGAGTATCCTATAAAAACAAAAGATGTGATGAACGATTTCAAATCGTTACCAACATCATACAAAGTAGATATTGGAAATCCAAAATTAAAAATAGCTATAGAAATCGATGGGAATTCTCACAAAACAAAAAAATGGAAATTTTTGGACAGAAGAAAAACAGAAGTATTAAATTCGTTAGGGTGGAAAGTATTGAGATTTTGGAATCAGGAAGTAACGAATCAAATAGAAAACTGTTTAACGGTGATAAATCAGTATATAATATAGAAGTTCGTGATAATCATAATTATTTCGCCGATAACATACTAGTTAGTAATTGTCATTATTTAAAATCATTAAGTTCAAACAGAACAAAACACGTTAAAAAAATAGTTAAACCAATTAAAAAAAGATGGTTTCTAACAGGAACACCTATCACAAATAAGCCTGTGGATTTGTTTTCATTATTATCTATGGTAGAACACCCACTTTCAACTAATTATAATTCATTCTTATATAGTTATTGTAACGCTAAAACTATGATAATTAAAGGTAGAAAAATTATTAAAGCTGATGGTGCTTCAAATCTTGAAGAATTAAATAGAAGGATTAAACCTGTTTCAATTAGAAGAAGAAAAGAAGATGTGTTAGATTTACCCGATAAAATTATTTCACCTGTTTATATTGAATTAGATGATGATGAAAAAATAGATTATGATTCATCTGTTGAAAGATATATTCAAATGAGAGAGGAACAGGGTAAAAATGTGTCATATGCTAAAAAACTTGTTGAATTATCCGTTTTAAGAAGATGGGTGGCTGAAAAGAAATTAAAACATACTAAAGAACTTATCAATAATTCTTTAGAGGGTGATAAAAAAGTAATTGTATTTACTGATTATACTTCAGTTGTTAATACTTTAAAAGAAGAATATAAGGATATTTGTGTTGTTATTAATGGTGAAACAAGTCAAAAAGATAGACAAAAGGCTGTTGAGGATTTTCAAAATAACCCAAATGTTAGATTGTTTATTGGTAATACCGTAGCCGCTGGAGTTGGATTAACTTTAACTGCTGCTGAAGTTGTTATTGTAAATGATTTAAATTATACCCCAGCAAATATTGACCAATCATTAGATAGAGCGTATAGGATAGGACAAACTAAAGATGTAATATGTTATTTCCCATTATTTGACGATACTGTTGATACAATAGTATATGAAGTTTTAGATAAAAAAAGATCCATTATTAATATGGCTATTGATGGTGTAATTGATAACAAGGGTGTGGTTGAAGAAATCATTGAAAAGATTGACGCTAAATATAATAAATAATATTTTTTACCCAAAAATAATACTTTTTCATTTTTTTAACTATTTATATAGTATGAGAAATAAACTAGAAGAAGAAAAAAAGAAAGTTAGGATATCACTAACTATTGACCCTGAAATTAGTAAGATTATTGATGAAAATTGTAGAAATAAATCAAGGTATATTGAAAACCTTATATACCAAGATTTAATTAAAAATAAATTGATTAAAGATAGTAAATTGTTATGAATAGATTAACGACTGAAGATTTTATAGAAAAGGCAAAATCTATTCATGACGATAAATATGATTATTCCAAATCAGTATTTTTAACAACTAGAAGTAAAATTAAAATAACTTGTAAGTATCACGGTGATTTTAACCAAAAGGCGAGTAATCACTTAAACGGTAATGGGTGTAAAAAATGTCATTTTGATAATAGAAAACAAAACTTTATTGAAAACGCAAAATCTGTTCATGGTGATAAATATGATTATAGTTTAGTTAAATATGAACATAATGAAAGTAAAGTTAAAATAATTTGTCCTTCTCATGGTGTATTCGAACAAACCGCTTATCATCATATAAATAGAAAACAAGGGTGTAAAATCTGTAAATCATCGATAGGTGAAAACATAATAAAAAAATATTTAGATGATAAAAACATAAAATATATTAAAGAGTGTAGATTTGATGAATGTAAAAATATCCAACCACTACCTTTCGATTTTTATTTACCTGATTATAATATCTGTATAGAATACGATGGTATCCAACATTATAAACCTCTAATATTCTTTGGTGGTGATAAAGGATTTAACAAATTAAAAATAAATGATACTATTAAAGATAACTATTGTAAAACTAATAATATAAAACTAATTAGAATTAAATATACTGATACAAATATAGGAAATACCCTACTTCAAAATGTAGATCAATCATTAGATAGAGCTTATAGAATTGGTCAAACTAAAGATGTTATTTGTTATTTCCCACTATTTGACGATACAATTGATACTATTGTGTATGAAGTATTAGATAAGAAAAGAGATATTATCAATATGGCTATTGATGGTGTGATTGATAATAAAGGTGTAATTGAAGAAGTAATTAATAGATTAGATGAGAAGTTTAAAAAATAAACATCGAAATACTTCACATATTATTTTTGCTCGTAATTGTATGCAAGAATTAGTGTCCAAACCAACAAATAATGGTTTAACACAAATAAGTGATGATGATTTAATTAAAATTGAAACTATATTGAATAGGTATAGAAAAAAAAGATAATTACTTTAAAGCATTTATTAAAGCCAATTTAATAGCGTTAGATAAAACTGTTTGTTTAAATGGAACTTCTTCATTTATTTCAAGCATCATAGCATTTGTGGATGTTTTATAAGTTCCAGTTCCTTCCATTATTCTAATCCCATTTATTACTTTAACTTTAATTTCCGTAATTTTATTTTGTAAAGCAAATCCAGCGATTCTAAATGTATTTTCAGGTAATCCTATATAAGTTATTTCAACATATATAGGTGATCCATCTTGACAAATATCAAAACCTTTATCTTGTAATAAATCTTCAGTAATTTGTTTTATACCAAATAATACCGATCTATTCTCAATAGATTTCATTTCAGTTTTATTATAAACTGAATCAACTTTTACACATTGTCCAAATGAAAACAATGGAAGGAATAATAACCCAAATAATAAACTTTTAATTGTCATAGCCTGTTCTTATTATATAAAAATTAGTTATACCACCATTTGTTAGTGGTGACGCTGTAGTTGTTTGAACTCCCGGATATGTTAATCTTAAATCCGTGACTGATGACCTAATAGTAGAATGTTCTATTTGTGTATATATTCTATAATTCGGTACAATCCAAACCAATCCCCTACGTTTTTTTATTTGTAAATAAATATCTGAAACTGAAAAATTATTATCAGTATTTAAATCATACCTAAAATAATCAGATCCGTTAATATTTCTTTTATTAAATATAAGATTGTTATTATCTAAAGCATTGGTTCTTTGAGGTGATGGTATAGATAATGTATCTAATA
>Ga0214923_10001130_pt1 | contig 38689 bp, 25 predicted proteins | sample LL1510_MetaG_FD_177993 | JGI IMG/M metagenome (GOLD analysis project Ga0214923, IMG submission 177993) | Freshwater microbial communities from Lake Lanier, Atlanta, Georgia, United States - LL-1510 | ecosystem: Environmental > Aquatic > Freshwater > Lake | place: USA: Georgia | collected...
ATACTGTCTACTTCACTATCAGGCTTATGATCTGCTGATGCCTCAAAAGAGCCGTCCTTTTTCAGGATAAGAGCCCGCGCATCGCCAAGCCACACAATATGCAGCAACCGATTTTTAGCATCAGTAATCACACTAACCACGGTAGAGCCGCACACCCCTTGATCACTAAAACGCACATCATACGCAACCATGAATTCAGCAGCTTTTTCCTTAAAAGCTTCTGTGGAACTCAATGCATCTAATTCCCAACGTTTCATATCATCGATAAGAGACCGACCGAAGTTCTTGCCACACTCAGCTGCAACACCAGCACCGCCATGACCGTCATAAATGCCATAAAATCCAAATTCACTGGAGCCTGGAGTAATAATTTCATGCGCATCTTCCATTGTTGAACGCAGCCCCTTACCCCAGCACGCTGCCGCTTGCCCCCGCTGCTCCTCTCCATACGGATAAAAGTTTTTAAAATAGGCCAAATCAGCAGAGACACTAGCACTTGGCAATGCATCAAAAAAAACTTGGAAGAAAGAGGTCCAATCATACAGAGTAGTGGTTTTCATATAAGAAATAAGAGATTCATCTTGTAGCGGTATCTCAAATCCTATGCGATCGACGTTGCGCGTAGGGACTAAATGGTTACAGACCAGATAAAAATTCCCCGTCTTCTTTTGCATAAAAACCAATCTCCCATCAACATCAAACCCAAAGGCGAAGTCGTTAGTAGGATCATTCGAATTTCGGTTAATATCCTTAAAGTAAGCAAACCCCCAGCCGCGAGAAGGAAGTTTACCGCCCAAATAGGCAACTATTTTCCCACCCAAATCAGCCAGCAAGGTAATATCGCCCGCCCCGCCGAGATCAAACAGCGAAGAGCCAGTCACGCTAGAACTCCGAGGAGGTGCTGCTTCAAAAAATTGCACGGGCATTTTTTGGATCACTTGAGGCGTGGAGGTATAACCCTTCTGTACAAAAAAATCATCCGCCGGGTTCGGTATAACCGCACCAACGCCACCGGCAGCAGCAGCTGGTGTTGCCAAAGCAGAAGTCTCTGGTGCCAAGGCAAGCCCTGCCGGACCGGATTGCATACGAGACGAATCGTGCGCTCGCAAAGCTGATGCCTGCCCACGCAAGTCAATAAACATACTCGTAATGTTGTCAGAACTCTTGCTGCTACAAGGCAGCGCACCCACTTCTTCTGCATACTCTTCCCGTGATAGCACCCCTTCTTCTATCTGCTTTGCTTCGCACTGCTCCGGCACCCCTGCAAACGCCCGTGCCGCCATGCACTGAGCAATTTCAAGCGGCGTTTTGCTTTTTGCCTGCATATCAAGCACCGTTGCCGTCACCTGCTGATTGCTCAGCACATCCCATACCCCATCACAGGCCAAGTACACGCCAACAACATCCCCAGTCCACGGAACAGTAATAACGCCAGGCTCATTGCTGATGATCATTTTAGACGGGTCTTTTTTGTAGCACGAATCACCCAGTGATCGTGGAACATCTAAGCCCTTCTCCGACCCCCAATGGCCTACAATCCCGCCCTGGAGACATCCATTCGCTTTCTCAATACGTTGTCTATCGTCTTCTAGCTTATGATCTCTTGAGGCTACAAATGACCGATTGTTTTTAATAACCAACGCTCGCACATCGCCCAGCCACACAACATGAATAAAGCCATGCAGCCGATCGGTAATAACCATGCCAATCGTTGCACCAGAGTCGTCGGTAATTGCACGAATCAGATTATTGTCATACTCCTGCAACCAGGAAACAATGGAGTCTTTAAACGTTGCTGGATTAGACAACAGCTCTTCTGCCCGAGGAGTGCTCATCTTGTCGATTATGCATTCCCCCAAGTCCACCACACACTTCTTTGCGGCTTCATCGCCACAGTGACCATCATACACGCCATAAAATCCGATGCCACGGGCTCCCGGATTGATAATTTTATGAGCATTTTCCATCGTGGAGCGCACGCCTTTACCCCAGCATGCAGCCGCCCCATCGATTTGCTCCTCTCCATAGTCACCAAAGCTGCTAAAAACAGCCAACTCCGTAGCAACGTCAGCATATGGCAACGTTGCAAAAAACTCTTGAAACAAAGAAGCCCAATCGTACAACGGCACCCTGGTAAATTCAGAAAACCCTGAACCAGGCATAGGCATTTCAGAAATGCCAAGTAACTTGTAACCAAGTCTAGTCGGAAAAAGCTTTTTCTCAACTGCGTAGAGCTTGCCGCTAGTATGCTCTATAAGCACCAAGCTCCCATCAGGAGCAAAGCAAAAAGCAAAAGATCTTGCAGGAGAAATGCGACCAGAGGTCGTATGATAAAAGCAATAAATACCGTCTCCCTCCGGCAACATGCCGGCCAAGTTTCTCACTATTTTTCCAACCAAATCGGCAACCAGAGGGTTCTGCCTTGAAGATCCTAAGTCAAACAACGACTGACCTTCCACATCCACACGCAAAGTATCAGGTGATGACAGGTCAAAGCGCATGACAGAAGACGTAGATCCACCAGAAGCTAATGGTGCACCGGCACCACCCGCAGCGGCAGCCCGAGAAGACGCGACAGTAGGACCCGAAGAAGCCAGAACACCTGCGTCTTTTCGCTGCACTGCCATGCTTGCTGCACCTGAAATTGCTTGCGGTGTTGACGCTGATGCTGCCGCTGGCGATGCTACCTGAGCACCGGAAACCACAGTTGGGGTTGAAAGTTTAGAGGTCGGCGCAGATGAAGTGAGCAGAGGTTGAGCCGAAAACGATGACGGCGCCGCTTGTGCTCCAGGTTGCACTGGCGATGCTGGGACGGAAGGCTGCACTGCGGCAGGAGCTCTTAAGCCCGGTTGAGCTTGAGGCGCCTTCTGGGGAGTAGTAGCTAAAAGCGGCTTAGGAATCTGCTCTACAGCCGATGCTGGCGCTGAAGACGACGCAGTTTGCTTATGCGATGGCACCGACACCCCTGTGGAAGCTAACACAGATGAAGTGAGCGGAGGTTGAGCCAAAAACGATGACGGCGTCGCTTGTGCTCCAGGTCGCATTGGCAACACTGGGAGGGAAGACTGCACTACTTGGTGAGAAGTAAATCTTTCCATTAATCCTACCCCATGCTTATATAAAGGCTGGAGATTTTCCGGCAAAGCGCCAGGCACTACACCTGGTGGTGTTGGCACTGGTACTGACTGTTTTGGTAGTGTGGCTGCTGCCTGGGGAGCGGGAGTCACCGCTTGAATTGAGGCAGCAGGCACTTTTGGTGATGACGCAATGCCAGATACTTCTTGCAATGTCGACACTGGTGGTGTTGGTGCTTGCAGACATTGAGTCGTCCGATTCGAGGATGCTGCCTTGGCAGGGGATTGCACTACTTGCGGTGTTGACGCTGGCGCTAGCGCCGCAGGTGTTGTCTTGAGGGCAGAGGTTGAAAGCGGTTGAGAGGTCGGCGCGGTTGGCTTATCCAATGGCACCCGCACGTCTAAAGCGGCCCTCATCTGCACTGCTGCAATAGGATGGTGCGATACTGGAGTGTGCGCCATTAGCTCTGGCGCTCGGGACGCATTCTGGGGAGTAGTACCCACAGTTGATCTTAAAAGCGGCTCAGAGGTCTGGACTGCAGAAGGAACTAGCACAGGTGAAGCCAGTGCTGGCGGTGTCAGCGCAGGCCGTGTTGATGCCGGCAACGTGCTTGAACCCGACGTTTGTTGCAGCGTTGCAGGAGCACCACTTGAAACGAACGGTTTCAGACTCTCTAAAAAACGCTGGCTATGTGATGGCAAAGCGCTAGGCGCTACGGCTGATGCTAAGTCGCCTGACCGTGTTCGCATTGGCGCTAACGATGGAGATGTTCCCCTATCCAGGGATCTTAAAGACTTTTCATCAGCCTGCTTTCTTGACTGTGCTGGTGCTGCCGATGCTCGCGGGGATGATGCATCTTTTCCTACCATTTCGCGATCAAAATGCTGGTCTCTCGGTACTGCTCCCTCGAGATTAACCGCCAATCGAGTTTGCGCATGCGGCACAGAATCCGGAGCCGCAGCACCACGACTCCTCTTGACACCCCACGCACCAGTACCAACAGCAGCAACTGCGGATAAAGCGGCCAGCGCTTCAAGTACACGGCGCGTAGACTTCAGCTTCTTTTGCCGCGCAAGCGATCTCTCTTTTTTTATAAGATTTTTAATATGCCCTGACCACAAGCCAAAGCCAACCGAACCAAGGGCACTTGCGGCACTAACAGCAAGCGGAGCGCCACCTGCCTCCAGACTATCTTTAAAACCAGCAAAGCATTGGAGCGGCATAAGGCACGCGCTGAGCACAACTATTTTTAGGTACATTTTCATAAACTACTCTTCGTTAAAACTATGCATATAGTTACTATAGTAGCAAAAAAGAGACCAGTAACAAGAAAAAAAGTTCCCTTTTGTTTACCAGCATCAACATTTGTTAATTTCAAAAGAAAACAAAAAGGACACGGTTAATTGAAAGCTACTGAATTACGGGTATACTTGCACGACTACTCTAAAAACAAAATCAATAATTAAATTAAAAAAATTATGCAAAAAAAAATACTGCTGCCCATCATTGTAGTCTTAATTCACTTGTCAGCGGCAGCCGCTGACGACACTGCAACAGTCGACAGCACTGCGAGCAACAGGCTTATAGAGGCAGTTTACCGGAATGATTACGATACGCTTATTCCGCTCTTGATCCGCGCTGGGGCTAATCCTCTGGCAGCCGATACCCAAGGAGATACCTGGTTACTGCATGCTTTACGCAACACCAAGGACCCTGAAAGAGGCGAAAAGATACGCGCAATGATTGAAAGCATTACCGACGCAGATACAAAGCGAGATTTGGTCAACCATAGAAACAATAATGGTGAAAGCCCCATCTCAACTGCTCTTTCTCACTCACGCCACTCAGAACTTGCTGAGATTATTATGCCATGTTTAATTGAGGCTGGTGCAGACCCATTGATAATGAATGAGGATGGATACACCTATCTTACAGATATTTTATACCGAAGCATGCACACGGTGGGAGTAGACGCAGTAGGAGAAACAATCCGACTCATCCAAGGAATTGATAACACGGCTACACGAGCCAGGTTAGTCAATACACCACTACAGCGAGAGGATAGAATATATACGCCGCTGAGTCTGGCCATTGAAAGCGATGAGGCCAAAGATATTGTTGAAGAACTACTCGCAGCCGGCGCAGATCCTTTTGCTGACGAAACACAGGGCGAACAAACTCTTAACGACGCATTACATGAGGGAAATAGGGCTGTCGTAGAAATGATTCTTACCTCAATGGTGGAGCAGTTTGAAGATAAACCCCTCAGGACCAAAGCCAAAGGCTTAGCGCACATTGCGAGGCTGATTAGACACCGTCTTTCCACCCCCATAGAATTTACCAGCGACCGCCACGGTGATCCTGAACGGGTAAGAATGTCTCGGATTCTTAAAAAAAAGCTTTTAGAAATCCAAAACACCCTTAAGGATATGAAGCTGCACGACGGAGCAGCAGCTGCTGCATCCCAACCTGCTCAAGACAAGGCCTAAAAAACCGTACATAAAAGTTTTTGGCAGTTTCACGTTAGCCTTAGCGCAGCACGAACATCATCGCGAGCGTAGCGTGGCGACCCATGTTAAGCACCACTTCGCGGATACCTTTACTAAAAACTAGTCCATATCATATACTAATACATGAAAATAAAGGGAAATATAGGTACATTCATGTATAAAAAGCTGCTCTTATCTACACTGTTATGCCTCATTCCCGTCACCAAACCTGCTATCCATTGGTCACCAAAAAACATAGCGATTGCCGGCGGTGCCGCTTCTGGAACGTTGGCCCTTGGAAGCTTCATTACTTGGCGACTGCTGAAATCAGCTAAAAAAAAGCTCCGGTTAGCCGAGCGCGAAGTTAACAAGGCACCGTCAAACAAAAAAAGGCAACAAACAGTTGCTCAGCTGAAAAAAACCGTTGCTTTTCTCGAAGGACAAATAAAAGGCCTGGGCGCTTCAACCGTTGGCATGATACTACTCACCGGAGGGCTGGCCGCCGGGCAGTATGTGCGGGTGAATCACAGGGATCAACTCGGTGATACACGACTTATGAGAGCAATTAAAGCAGGCAACGAATCAATGGCACTCAAAGAACTTGAATCTGGTGGCCCAGTACACAAGGCAAACCGCGCTTATCAAACGCCACTCAGTCTTGCAGCCGAAAAAGAAATGTTTGATCTGATCAAAGAACTTACCCACAGAGGCGCAACTCATTCACACTCAACACCGGCCATTAAACATTCGCTTATGGTCATGATAGCCAAGGATGACGCACAAAATACCAAAGCTCTCCTTGATGCAATTACCAACGACGAAGAAAAACGTACACTCGTAAATTATGTAGACGACCACAGGCGCACCCCACTCCTGGCTGCTATGCAAAGAGCGAACAAAGATATAGTCCTACTGCTTTTAGCCGCAGGTGCTAATCCCTTGGCGACCTTGAACGAACAAGGAGATACGCTCGTCACGGCAGCTATAAACCAATGGAGCCATGAGAAACTGCCATCAGAACAAATAGCAGCTCTTTTTGAGGTCCTTGATGAACCAAGAAGAATAGCCTTGACCAATACAGCGACCGCTTCTGGCCAAACTCCACTTATCGTCGCCGCAGCCCACCGTCACAATCCCGGAGAAAGAGCAGTAGATGTTGATTCTTCAATGGCACTGCTTAATATTTTGCTCTCAAACCAGGCTAATCTCTTTGCCACGGACGACCAAGGAAACACGTATCTTATGGCCTCACTTGCCGCCAATAAAGGATTAGTGTTTATAGAACTACCTTTTGAAAAACTCACTCAAGAACAAAAAGCGCAATTAGCCAATCAGGCAAATGCTGCCGGAAATACTCCACTCAAAGCCGCCATGAAACAAGCCAACTATCATCGCTTTCGACAGGCAACGGTTCAGAAGATAATTCAGGCGCTGCTTAACGCTGGTGCTAATCCATTCGTAACCAATGCCAAAGAAGAAAACCTCCTTATGCAAACTATCATCGATGAAATATCTCAACTCCCAGAACAAGACACTGATGGCCTTGTCGGTTTAGTAATTGGATCTAAACTCGAAGCCCTCCTCAATGAACTTACTGGAGAGCAAAAACATCGCCTTATAAATCAACCAAATACTGACGGCAGAACCTGTCTTCATTTTGCCGCAACTATCAGATCCCCTCTCGTAGCATTAAGCCTAATGCGGAATCTCTTTAAAAACGGTGCTAACCCACTCATACTCGATAATGAGGGAAATACTTTTTTTACCCTTGCGACCAAAAACGAAAGTTTTGAGCCCTACGACCTTAACCAAATAATTAGTTTCCTTAATGATGAGCAACGGCAGGCTCTAAAAACCCCCTCATAAAAGTTTTTGGCAGTTTCACGTTAGCCTTAGCACAGCACAAACGTCATCGCGAGCAAGAACTCGCAATGACAACCGTGCCAGTGCGAGGCACATGCGTTATCGCAAATCCGAACGAAGTGGGCGATGTGGCGACTCATGTTAAGCACCAATTCGCGGATAACTTTACTAAAAAGTAGTCCATATCATATATTAATACATGAAAACAAAGGGAAATATAGGTACATTCATGTATAAAAAGCTGCTCTTATCTACACTGTTATGCCTCATTCCCGTCACCAAACCTGCTATCCATTGGTCACCAAAAAACATAGGGATTGCCGGCGGTGCCGCTTCTGGAACGTTGGCCCTTGGAAGCTTCATTACTTGGCGACTGCTGAAATCAGCTAAAAAAAAACTCCGGTTAGCCGAGCGCGAAGTTAACAAAGCACCGTCAAACAAAAAAAGGCAACAAACAGTTGCTCAGCTGAAAAAAAACGTTGCTTTTCTCGAAGGACAAATAAAAGTCCTGGGCGCTTCAACCGTTGGCATGCTCTTACTGACCGGTGGCGCCGCTGCAGGACAATACTGGCGAACAAATCGCAAGGTCGCAACAGCAGATCCTATTAAAACTTCCCTACAAGCTCCCAACGCACACACACCTCCTGCAGCAATACCGGAACCCCGACACCTTACCCATATAACAGCACCGTCACGGCAACCACTGGAAAGTACCGCGATAATCCCGGAGATAAATGAAACCCAAGAAGAACACCCAGAAATAACGCAAGACGCTATGCTAGAAGCGATAAAAGCTGGTGATGCTACCGCCGTGAACACTATTCTCCAACACATTGCCAATCCTTCAGATAAAAAAGAATTCTTAAATAGCTTGGCTCCAAACAAAAAATCACTGCTCTATTGTGCAATGCAGTCCCCAGCGGCAAAAAAGATTATACCGCTTCTTATACACGAAGGCGCAGATCCATTAAAGCACGTCACTCGTCACAGCAGCGAGGGAGAAACGCTTATTGCAGACTTCATCCGCGACGAAAACTGCAGTCTTGAACAGACGATCAATGCTGTTTCAACCCTCCTTGCCGCTCTTTCTGTAGACCAAAGAACTATCTTAGTAAATCTTGCACCCCCTGGCAGAACAACACCACTTGAAGCCGCGATGATGCTAGTATCAGAAGAACTACTACGCATTCTTCTTGACGCAGGAGCTAACCCGTGCCAAATCTCCGGTGGAGAAACTCTTCTTACCGATTTTCTTGATAATAACCGGAGTAGCACTCAAGGCGGTCACATAACGTCCTCAATTAGAACACTTTTTAATGAACTTACCCAACAACAAAAAGAACAATTAATTAACTTAACTGATAGTGAAGGCAACTCGCCGCTCATTCTTGCAGCCAAAGAAAAAGAAAACTTCCATACTATGTTTCCTTTCGTCATAAGCCTCCTTCTTGCTCATGGCGCTGATCCCTTAGCAACCGATAGTAACGGAAACACCGTGCTTACCCTAGTGTGCAAAAACGGTGGCGATCCGCAAGTAGTACTCAAGGAGCTTACCCCAGATCAAAAATCAACATTAATTAATAAAGCTGAAACCATGCATGGCCTTACCCCACTTTTATGTCTCGCACTACACAGTAATATTTATGATAAGGCCCCCTCTCTCAGCAAACGAGTGCATACACTCATCTCTAATGGCGCCGACCCCCTCGCAACTGACAACGATGGGCATACCATCCTCACCCTCATGTGCACATTTGCTTTTCCAACCGAAGACATAAAAGACGTGCTTAAACTACTTACTACCCAACAAAAAGCACAATTACTTAATCAAGCAAATCAAAAGGGAATTACGCCACTCATGGCTACAATTAATGGCGCCACAAAACGCAACAAGCAAAAAGCCTCGGTAAAATATCGTCAAGCCTTTGCAACAATACGTCTTTTAATCAATGAAGGTGCCAATCCCTTTGCCGCTGATGGCCCCGGAAATACCCTGCTCGCACAGACACTCTGCTACGAGAACATGATGCCAGAAATATATATACAAAGCCTGCTCGACACTGTCTTCACTGAAGATCAACGCACTCAATTGCTCAATCAGACAGACTCAAGAGGAAGAAGCCTACTTCTAGGTTTGGCGCAATTACGCGCCCTTGTTGAAAGAGAAAAAACCTTCGATTACCTGGTCCCAATTATGTGTCTTTTTATTGAGAAGGGTGCCGACCCACTGGCGACTGACAACAACGGAAATAATTTGGCAATGTACCTAAACGCAGGCGATATGCCAGCCAAGAACATGCAATCTCTTCTTAACATGCTGACGCCAAGTCAAAAAACAACATTACTCAACCAAGCAAATAAGGCAGGCCTTACCGCGCTGTCCACCGTCCTTGTAAGCGCTCTAAAAACAGAAACATTCCCCTACACTCAGGCATTAACAAAAATGCAGCTCTTTATCGACAATGGCGCTGATCCCTTTACAACAGCAGAGTTCACTAATGGACGAATTTTACTCAAGCTTGCAATACTGTCTAACCAGCCTGACCTAGTAAGACTGATTCTTAAAGCTTTTTTTACTTACGCTCGCGACCCACAACAAATTGCTGCTGTCATGACAACGCAAGCCATTGATGCACTTTGCGATGAATGTTCTCAGGTCCCCGTAGAAACAGCAGAAAGTGCCTTTGATTTGGCAAAAAGGCTGGGCAAGGTGCCCTACAAAAATAGTGCCGAAATAGTTGAAATTCTCAATGACGCTCTTAAAAAGACAGCCTGGGCAACATATAAAAAGCGCTACTCCCCACACCCGGAAAGTCCCATCCCATCACGAACTCACGACGGCGCAGCAACTGCTGCATCTAGACCTACTAAGGACACGCCCTAAAACCGGGAAACCCTCTACGACGGCAATACATCAAACAGGCCCTGCTTTGCGGCACACGCTACCCACACCGGGCCATCGGCAAGCACTTCATATGCCGGATGGCTATATGGTATGGGCAAACAAAACATGTGATGTGGCATCTCCAAATAGGCGCCCGGCCGCTGCTGCAGCCGCTCATGACGCGCATAGCGGTCAATAATGGTCTTTACTATGGGCGCGGCAGGGACATACGCATCTAAAAACTCTTTGGTGTGCTGTATCAAAAGAAGATGCGGTGCCGCCGTATCCGTACGATCAACAACCAGTGAATAATGGTAGGTCATGTGCGCCTGCCAAGGTAAAAACGGCCTTTTGTAATCATTGCCTTGCTCCCGATGGCGCATAGGCACAGGACCAACAAGCAATGTCCCCGCACTATCGTACATGCACACGCTGCAGTCAGGCGCCTGCTGGGTAATCTCTATACGAAAGCTGTAGTCTCCAGCTTGATAGTCAGATTGATGTGCTACATACACCACAACACCAATACCACTGTCAGGTTGAGCCGTATGCATATGCCGATACACGCCAAAGTGTGCAGACAACTGCCCACTTTCCTGCGTGCAGCGATGGGCATGATCCCACACACTCTCTTCGTCATGCGCCGGCATACGATGCTGCGCAATACGAGGCTGCGCAGCAGGTAAAGCGGGACGTGTTGAAAGATCAATGGTGCACGGCACACAGAGTATGGATGGGCGATCAACCAGGTGGTGGGAAAGTCGATGGTCACTTATACGAGGCAGTAGCGTAACGCTTGCACCCGCAATACAGATGATACCTACGAAAAGCTGACAACAAATACTTTTATACATAGAGACCTCTGTACTTAAAAACAAAAACCCCATGCAATACTTTTTCTGCATAGCACCAGGTGCGTCCCCCATCCTTTAATGATACACTGCGCCTTTCCAGGACACATACTCACCAATTCGCACCGCCAAACTAGCACAGCTTACCACTTAAACAGCAATTAATGTTGATTTTACCCTAAAAATATTATTATACTTTTTTAGTGGATACAGCTAAAAAAGGAAATAAATGAAAAAGAATCTACTATTGAACATGATCACCTGCGCGACACTCCTGCTCTGCACACAAGGAGCGCAGGGCACTGAACACGCTCGCATACAAGAAACACCAAAAGAACATTGGAATGCGATGCTCATCCATGAAGCAGCAAGGGGAAATCTGGATGCTTTTATGCTTGCATTAGCCCAAGGTGCTGACGTAAATGCACGAGATAAGCATGGCGACACCGCACTGATGTATGCTGCAAAAAATGGGCATCGCCCCATGATTGAAGCCCTGCTTGCTAGACGTGCCAACCCCCATATCACGAATGAGGGTGGCTGGACAGCTCTGATAGCAGCTGCTACCTATAATCAGCTTGATAGTGTACTGGCACTCCATGACGCCGGCATGCTTGATGTAAACAGAACAATAAATTTCAGAGACTCTGCTGAAATCGAGTGGAACCGCGTTACCGCTTTGCACATTGCCACATGCAAAAACCATCTACCTATGGTGAAATTGTTATTAGATTTAGGTGCCAACCCGCTACAAAGAGATGATGATTGCTGTGCTCCCCATGACTATAAAACTACTGAAGAGATAAGCACACTGCTGAAGCAAAGAGCGCGGGAGCTGGCAACTAAAAACCTCTTCAACGCATGCGCACTTGGAGGCACAGGAGATGTAGATGCTGCTAAACAGGCAATTGCCGATGGAGCGGATGTCAACTACCATAATGCAGCGTTCGAAAGTATCACTCCACTCGGGCTTGCTCTGTCAAAAAGAAACAAAAAGCTCATAACCCTTCTTATTGACTCCGGCGCCTCGAAAGAAGACGAAGTAATCGAAGGACTGACCGCACTAAACTATGCTAAATTTTTGCGCGACGAGGGGATTATCAAGCTCTTTGATCCAACCTATATTCCTGCCCCATCCGAAGCAACAGAATAGATTAAAACCATGCGCATAAAAATAAGAAAACTCTCTTACCTTAAACAAACGCTGCGCATCTGCGGCGTCATATTGCTCGTCCCACTGGTTGCGTGGCTGCTCGAATTTGCCTACAACAACTACATTGCTGTATTTCGCAAAAATCCGGAAACCCAGTACATGATCCTGAGTAGTCATGGCCATGAGGGCTACGATTACACTAAGCTCAATACACTGCTACGCAAAATGCAGCGTATTGAAAAAACCTACAATCAAGGCATTGATTTGGAAGATCCAGAGTTTTTGGAGCGCGTACAACAGGCACTCACCGGCCTTGAAGAAGAGAACAAGTCATTTGTTACGTATTACTACAGCATTGTGGATTTGTATACGCAGGCAAACATGCCTATCAAGCTCCGCAGACGCCTACAGTACTACCGACGCATTATCAATCGCTCAATTGCTTTTTTGCAGCAAATCCAGCAAGACTCCGCAGGCGAGCAACGCGAAAAGATCTAAGTATTTTTTCTAAAAACGTCCGCACCCTTTTTTCATACTCTCGTGGGCAAGAAAGAAACGATGCCGCATGCCGTGCTGGTGGAGTAAGCCACAACCAAGCAGCGCTTCCCTTATTTTTGTATAAACGGGCAAACAGCCGCACACTGTGGGAAGGATTAGTAATCGAATCACTGCGCGAGTGAATCAAAAACGTCGGTATTGAAAGGCGCGCTGCATCACGTTCCGGATGCATCGAAAGCACTGGGCCAAGCAAAAGCGCTGCAACCTTTTGTACCCATGGTGAGAGCCAGGCGGGTACGCACGAAAACTGGTGCATCGACTCACGTATAATATCACTGAGCTGAGCATACGGAGAATCCAAAATAAGACCATCAACCCCAACCCGCAACTCCGATGCTGCTTTAAGGGCTGCTGCCGCGCCCATCGAAACACCAAGCACAATAAGCGGCCGACAGCTTTGTGGGCCAAACCGCTTTTGCAGATACGCTATTGCCCCGCGCACATCATTACTTTCATAATACCCAATCGAGCTAAAAGAGCCTCCGCTCTGACCCGAAGCGCGAAAATCAAAGGCTAAAATCGTATATTCTGGAAACAACCGTATATACCGCGCCATCCACTCCTTTGAATGCCGATACCCATGGCACAACACCACCGTACCACGGCTCTTTGGCCTGGTAATAAGAAACCCCGCCAGAGGCGTACCATCACTGGAGGGAAATCGAACCATCTCGGCGCCATACACCCTTTGCAAAAAAGCGCGTACCTGCTGCCGCTTGCCTTGATCACCCGGACAAGGCCCAATAGAGCGCTGCAGCAAAAAAGCCATACCACCGGCTATCAAAAATGCGGCGGTAATAAAAAGTATCAAAATAATCGTTATTGTTTTTCTGCGCAGTGCTGCCACGTGTCGCCCTCCGGGGCGCTACTTACCCGCCAAGAAATGCCAATGCATATGAAAGACTTCCTGGCCAGCACTTGCACCCGTATTAACCTTTAGATTAAATCCGTGATCACGTGCATTGCCATGAGTTTGCGCAAGTTGCGTAATAAGTGCGGTCATTCCAATAATGGTATCATGCCACTGAGCGGGTAAATGATTATACGAGACAATATGCTGCGTAGGCACAACCAGAAGGTGCACCGGCGCCTGCGGCGAGCGATCGGCAAAAGCAACCGCGTGCTCGTTACGGGCTACGATAGGTGCCGGAATCTCCCCGGCTATAATGTTACAGAAAACACAGTATTGATCGCGCATGCACTACTCCGTGCGCTTAAAAAGATACTAAAAGACGTTTGGTACCGAAGGTCGGACTCGAACCGACACAGTGTCACCACCGCGGGATTTTGAGTCCCGTGCGTCTACCAATTCCGCCACTTCGGCGTCTTTTAGTCAAAGAGGCGGTCATGATATCACACAAAATATGCTCTGTCACTATCCATTTTTTTCATCTTGACTAAGTCATCAGTTATGGCACTCTGTAACTCCGTCGCGCCACCTTATTGTTTTGGAAGTACGTTATGATGCAGCACAAAAATCCCTCAGCTCCCCATAATGTCGTAAGCTTGAGAGGCTTTGGTAGCCCACACCAACGTCCTTTTCATATTGCGGTTCTAAGTCGTTCACGCGCTGCAGGCATTGCCCAAGTAGTTGATGGCATCATCACGCAACTAAACGCCATTGCCCCCGGAGAGTTCTCCGTTACGTGGATTGACGGCAATCATGACGAAAAAGCAATTGGCGATCTTGCCAGCATGATTATCAAACAATACACCATGCCCTATGACGCTCTGGTAACGGTGGGCGCACTGTCAACACAGGTTGCTGCGCGTCTTGCACGGTTCTTTAATATTCGCATGCCAATCATTTTTACCAGCATCTTTGATCCACAGAAAATAGGTCTTTTTTATGTTGGTGTACGCGGCAACACCAGCGTCACGGGTATCATCGCCACTGATACACACTATGGACGAACCGCCCATCTGATACAGTCATTTAAAAAAACCGCCCAAAACATTCTTATTCCTTACGATCCTTCAATTCCCGGCACCCAGCAACAAATAACCGAAACGCACCGTTTGCTTATGGAACAAGGCATGCATGTTCACTTTATGCCTATTCAAAAAACGGAGCTCGTAACTACGCAAATTGCATCACGCATCCACAATGTTGACACTTTGATTACTTTGCGCAGTGAAATCGTTGTAGCACATATGCCACACATCGTATCTATGTGTAACGATTATGGTGTCACCATTGTCACCTCTGACCTAGCCTCAGTAAAGCAAGGGGCTGCTATAGGCATTAGTCCTAAAGAAGAGATACAAGGCATTGAAGCAGCCAACTATCTCATAAAGATTTTTAAAGAAAGCGCCCGACCAGAAGAATTGCCAGTAAAAGAAGCATCCAGCACTCCCTTTATCGGCATCAACACAGCCACTCTTGATCTGCAAGGACTCTCTATTTCCGAGGAAGAACTTGACACCATACCGCACAAAATCATCTATACCGAGGAATCATAATGCTTCATTTTCGGATTAAACCATTCTATGCGCGCATTATTGTTGTAAGTGCGCTGGTAGCACTTGGCGCCGCTAGTTACGTGTGGCACCACACCCCAACGCATCAGGTACCGCGGCATAAGATTTCCTTTCACATTGCCGCTGATATTTCCGCGCTCAAAGAGCTCATTAACGCTGCATGCAACTATTGTGCACGGCACGAGGTAATTCTTGATGCAAAAATCTTTTACTACAACAACGATTTTAATCTTCTTAAATCACAAGTTGATGAAAGCCTTGCTTGGGGATGCCACACCCTTGTTTCAATTGGCAATACGGCGACACAAATGGTACACACCGTGCTTAGCAAGCGAGACAATAATGCAATAGCCCACCTCTTCGCCTGTGTCAGTGATCCTGTTGCGATCGGGGTAAGCAAAGAAGCATACCGCACCGGTTTCAATTCAACGGGACTTGCTGCTGGCCAAGATCAAGCACCAGAAACATTTGTAAAATCCCTATTACACGTAACACAGGATCCGCACAAAATACTCATATTTTATAGTACGGCTACCCCAGCAATCTGCGATCTTGCCAAACAGCTCATTACATTACTCAAAAACAAAGACGTGGCCGCACACGGCATCGTCATCAACAACCCCCACGAGGTGCACCAGTATGCACAAACATTTATTGATGACTCCGTAGATGCAGTCATTACCTTGCGCGATGTTATTGTACTCAATAGTCTGCAGAGCATTTTAAAAGCTTGCCGAGCTCATAACGTCACCGCATTTGCTTCCGATTCTTCTTCCATTCGAGAAGGAGCCGTAGCAGGCTGCTGCATAGAAGAGGCAGAAATTGGCCTGATGCTTGGAGAGGTACTGGTCAAGATTTTTAAGCACGGACAATCGCCACGCGACATTCCCGTTACTTATTTTGATACACCATTGCTCCTGCGCACGCTTATTAACCCTTATGAGATGGAAGCGCAAGGACTTGGCAACAACGGTATCTACTCATTGATGGCAACTAAAGATATTAAAATTTCTTTTATACGATAGAAAGAGAGGGGAGAGATATAAAATCTCTCCCCTCTCTTTCCTGACTAATCTTGGTTTCTTCCGCTTTAGACTCGTTGCGGCGTAACTTCAAACATGCCACACGTTGTTTCACGTGGCGTTTGAACCCAGAACCCTGGCCATACCGCACCAATGCAACTACAGAACACAACAAGCGCAACTAACTGCTTTTTCACAGAATGCTCCTTCTCAACAACTGTTACTTGAATTTGAATCTCAACTGGTTGCTTCTGCTTACTGCCGATGCAAACCATGTGTATGTGAGAGGAACTGTAAAAGGGGCGCCCAAAAGCACAAGACCAAAAACACTGTTTTTTTCTTCTTGCACAAAAAGCACGCGCACCGCGCAGCACGCATTTTGCACAAATAAACATGAACATGCCGATTTTGCGCGCAAAAGGAGAATCGCGATCAAGCGCCACAATTTCATGTAGAGGAAAAAATCGTTTTTCTGAAAAAAACGCCACAAAGAGGTTTTTTAAAAAACAAACATTCAATATGTATTATCCAAGCTGCAGCTGCAGCGACGAAAAAAACGTTTGATAGAGCAAAGAGAGAAATGCAACAACGATGCACGCAATAAAAAGCATCACAAGCGGGTGGATCAGCGCAACCAGAAGCGTCATGCGCCGTGCGCGCTCTGCTGCAAGCAGTGTAGCGGTACTGCCCGCAACCGATGCAAGCGTTTGATTATTCTGTACCACCATAAGCGTTGCTACAAAAAGCGGAGGAATGCATAACGAAGAGGCAGCAGCAAACGCAGTACCTATATCGCTGCCGCGCATAAGCGCTCCATGAATACCACGCAGCGCCTGCTTCCACCACTGATGCGTGTACGTGCGTTCAAGCGTGGCTAGCGCTACCACAAGCGGCACGCCCGCCTGCAGCAAGAGACGCAGAAGCGTAAAAAAAAATATGGCATGGCTGCTGGCAATCACGCTGCCAAAAAACGGTATACGCAGCATAAGGTGATCACGTATTGTGGCAATTTTTTGAGACAGTGCGCACGCATGCCAGCATGCACCAGCAGCGATAACACCAGCAACAATCACATAGATACCGTAACGGGCACACCAGCGCAGTACGCGCAGCACACCGTAAAGCGCAGACTCTGGCGCGGGAGTGCCAAGCTGTGTAATACAAAAATACCCCGCCGCGCCAAGCACCATGCAGGCACTGACCGCGGTAATAAGCGGCAGCACCATGACCTTGGCCGCTTCTTGGCGATACTGCACATCACGTGAAAAGACATCAGCAATGTGCGCGCACACGTCACGCAGGGCGCCGCTACGTGCTGCCGCCGCAAAAACAACCGGAATAACCTGTGGCCAGCGCTCCTGCGTATGCGCAAAAGCATCCCCAACCGAAAATCCCTGCTGCAGAAAATGGAGCACAACAGCCGCAGCGCTGCGACAGGCGCGCTCATGAATAGACTGCGTCATTACCGCAAGCGCTTGATGAAACACCAAGCCACCATCCAGCAGGCCGCAGAGCGTACGAAAGAAAAAAACAAGTGATGAGCGCGAGAGCTCACCACGACGCTGCATGCGCGACCACACCTGCCACCACGCCAGCGGATAGCAAAGCATCCAGCAGGAAAGCGTAATGGAAATGGGAATGAGCTGGACAGTCAGAAGAGCACGCGCAACGGCGTCACTGTCGTGCGCCCAGGTGTACCCGGTTTTCAACGTCGTGCGTGCATCAAGAGCACGCCAATAAAAAAGAAGGTGCATGAGCTGTTAAAGCACCATGCACACATCATAGGTTTTTGTTGTTACTGCCCGGCCACCGTATCAAACGGTGAACGGCGTGGACAAGAGTTTACTAGTCTCGTCTCCATCGAGGAAAGAATTTGCGCTCAGGGTAGCTCTTCCCAGCCTTCGAATTCCAAACAGTCCCTCCCGTCTCGCCATAAATTTCACTTGCAGCGCGTGCCACATACGGCTTATTCCACGCCATAAGCGACGTCACACCATCAACACCAAGCATCAACAGCGCCGCGGTCAGCCAACGCGCCCAGGTCTTTTTCGAAATTCTCTTGTTTTCTTTTATCTTGAAAAGCTTTTCAAAAAAGAGAAGGAATTTGCTTTCTTTCTTTTTGTTAAAGAGATCAGCAAGAATAGCAGCAGTTGCACCGGCACCAAAAATTGGGGCTAAGATACGGAAAGCTTGGCGACCTCGGACATTAAATATGTCTGGTTGTTTCTGAATTTCTTTATTTTCCACATCCAGAAGCGTACGCGCCGCGGCAGCTACGTCGCCAGCCTTTTGCTGATTATAATCCCAGCTTTTAAAGCCCTTAGAGGGCTGAACCGGCTCATAACCTAGATCGAGCAACCGCCAATGAGATAACAAACTACCATCATAATCAACCAACTGGGCCTTTAGTGGCTCAGAAAGCTCAGCCAAAGCCGCTTCTTGTGCCTTTTTAGCGTTATGAACTTGCGCCTCGTATACCCGTCTTTGCGCACTGTCCTTGCTATAATAATAAGCATCAAGCGGGGTTTCTTCAAGAGGCGTGTCTTCCATGAGCTTACCACTCCACCACTTGCTAACACGCTCTTTCATGCGCTCGCCAAGAGGCTCTTGAGCCGGTTGAGCCGCCGCATATACTGGAACGGCCTGCATAACAAGTCGTGTAGCTTGCTGAGCCTTCTGCACCGACCCTGAATACGGCGGCATAGGCGCCATTCCAAAACCAAGATTTTCCACTTCACCCATTCCATCAGAACGAGGGTCCCCGCAGTAGACCGGAGGTTCCGGGACCAGGATTGGCTCTGAATATTGACGAGGCGCTGGAACTAGAAACGGCATGCCCATCATTGGCATTGGTGGCTGAGCCCCGTAAGTAGGCTTGCTATAATCGTCTTTTCCCTCATCAAGAGAGCCATCCCCCGTCGCTGTGTGAGTTGGCTGCATTGCCTGCATAGGCCCCTCGGTTTGCTCGCCTGCTGGACCCCCTACGTAATGACTCCAAGGCGCATATTGAACCGCATGACTAATACCTGCAGCTCTTCGTGCTGCAGCCTCATCAGATCCCATCAGCGACACACCGGTCGCCAGCGCTGCCATCAGTAGCAGATGTATATATTTTTTCATAACTTATCTCCCGTATTCATCATAGAGGCATAACAACGTCGCTGCATAAAAACTCTATGTACAGGATTAAGCATAACAGAAATATTAAATAAGTATAAAGTTTCTTACTAATTTTACTTGAGCAAACGCTGCAAAATCTCCGTAATCAGCTTCGGATTCCCCTTACCACCGGTCTCCTTCATGGCAAGGCCGACGAAAAAGCCAAACATGCGCTGGTTGCCTTCGCGGTACTTTTGCGCCACATCTGGATTGCCATCCACCACCTGCTGGCAAATGGCTTCAAGGGCCGCGGCATCACTAACCTGCTCCAGGCCTTTTTTTTGCACCAAAACGGCGGGCATTTCCCCGGAGGCTGCCATGTCAGCAAAGATCTCTTGTGCCACTTTGGTATTAATCACATTGGTATCAATAAGGCGCACCAGCTCGGCAATATGTGCCGGCGTAATGCTGATGCTTGTCAGCTCTTTTTTGCTTTCTTTTAAATACCCAAGCACATCGCGCAGCACCCAGTTGGCAATAAGCTTTGGCTTGGGGTACCCGCTACACGCAGCCTCAAAATACTCAGAAAGCGCCCGGTCCTGCACCAGCAGATCTGCGTCGTATGCCGAAAGGCCTGCCTCGCGCATAAAGCGCTCGCGCTTAGCATCCGGCAGCTCTGGCAGACCCGCCTTGATGCGGGTAATAACGGCATCATCAATCACCACTTGCGCCAGATCTGGCTCGGTAAAGTAGCGATAATCATCGGCATCGGTTTTTGTCCGCATAAAGACGGTTTTTTGGTCTTTCTCGTTCCACAAGCGCGTCTGCTGCTCCACCACACCCCCTGATTCCAAGATATCAATCTGCCGCTCGATCTCGTAATGAATCGCCTGCACAATAAATTTAAAGGAGTTGACGTTTTTCACTTCAGCACGAGTACCAAGTTTGGTTGCCCCCCGCTTTTTGACCGAGATATTAATGTCGGCGCGAAAGGAACCCTCTTCCATATTAACGTCAGAGATCCCCAAGTACTGCATGATGAGGCGTAGATTGGTCAGATACACGCGTGCCTCATGAGCATCGGCAATATCCGGGCAACTGACTATTTCGAGTAGCGGCGTACCGGCACGGTTCAAATCCACCAAACTGCTACCGCCTTGGCCGTGCAGCGTTTTTCCAGCATCCTCCTCCATATGAATACGCTGAATGCGTATCTTTTTCGGCTCTCCCGTGCGCGTCTCGCTCATCACAAAGCCGTCGTGGCAAATGGCCACATCACCTTGGGTCACCTGATAGTTTTTAGGCAAATCAGGATACGGATAATGCTTACGCGCAAACTCACACACCGGCGAGATGCGACACTGCGTCGCCAGGCCAGCCATGATCGCATACTCAACAACACGCTCATTCAGCTGCGGCAACACACCGGGGTGCCCCGCACAAATAGGACAAATGTGCGTATTTGGCTGCGCGCCAAAACTGGTAGGGCACGAACAAAATATCTTGGTTTGCGTACTGAGCTGCACATGCACCTCAATACCAATCGTTGCCTCATACGCCGGAAAATGGTCAAGAACACTCGGTACTCGCTCAGTCATGAAACATCCTTATCACTAATCAGCTTTGCCAATTTCATATTGCTCGAGCGAAAAGTGCTCGTTCAATTCAAGCACAATACGCGTATTAATCTCGCGCTCAATGGCCAAGATAGCGTTGTACTCATTATGAATAATGTGATGAAAAATATCCGGCGCAAAGGTAAGGAGCAGCGGCCCCTTGAGGCCCTCTTTGGTTACTTTGGCATAGCACTTGCTCAGCAACTCGTGGGTAACCGTGCTCAGCGACTTAACCTGACCAAGCGATTTACACGCAGGGCAACCACGCATCAACTGCTGCATCAGCGTCTTACCAGAGCGCTTACGCGTCATTTGTACCAAGCCAAATTCTGAAACCTTGAGGGTAACTGATTGAAATTTGTCTTTTTTCTTAAGCGCCCGCTCAAGATGCGCAGATAGCTTTTGACGATTATGGGACGGCCCCATGTCGATAAAGTCAATAACAATAAGCCCACCAATATTGCGCAAACGCAATTGGCGAACCACCTCGTCAGCAGCCTCAAGATTGGTCTTTAAAATGGTTTCCTCAAGATTATCCTTGCCGGTATAGCGACCGGTATTTACGTCAATAACCGTCATCGCCTCAGCAGAGTCAATCAGCAAGGTGCCCCCGGAGCGCAGCGGCACTTTGCGCTGCAATGCCGCCTCAATTTGTTGATCAATTTCGTACAGCTCAAAAAGTCCCGGCTTGGTATCATGAAACAACACCTTATCCGCACTTTCTGGCATCAGATTATGCACGTAGCCAGAAACCGTCTGAAAATCTTTTTTATCATCAATAACAATTTGCTGAATGTCTTCACCAAAGTGCTCACGCACTACACGCAAGCCAAGCGGCAAATCGGTTGAAAGGCAGTCGCCAGCTTTTGCCCGAGAAAATTTTTTCTGAATAGCATTCCACGAGCTTACCAGCACGGCAACGTCTTTTTGGATATCAACCGCCGGCCGATCCTCTGACGTAGTACGCACAATAGCGCCCATGCCTTTTGGCAAGCACTCATTGAGCACATTGCGCAGCCGATTGCGCTCTTCACGGTTTTCTATTTTCTTAGAAACGCCAATTTGCGGGATGTTTGGCATCAACACAATGAATTTACCCGGCAGCGTAAAACACGTCGTCAGCTTGGCACCTTTTTCATACACCGGCTCTTTGATCACTTGCACCAGCGCATCTTCGCCTTCGCGAAAAACTTTTGTGATATCCATCACGCGCTTTACGGACTGCGCGTCGTATGACACCTCGTCCATGCCTTCGATTTGCTGCATCTTGGCAATACGTTCTGCCGCGAGCGAACGATCGATTTCAGAAATATGCAGAAAGCCTGCTTTGTCTTGACCGATGTCTACAAACGCGGTTTGCAGCCCCGGAATAACCTTAGTCACCTTGCCGCGATAAAAACAGCGCTCAAGATCGACCGAATGGTTGTCGTCAAAATAAACATCTTGGAGTTTACCATCATCAATAATGGCCGCTCTGACCTGCCATGGCGAGCGGCTTATGAGAATTTTTTTCAATGCGTCCCCTTTAAAATTGGACAAAATAGAGATCAAAAATTGTAGCTAAAAAAGGCGTAAAATCCGTCAACGGATGCTACTGAGCAACGAATACATCTAATCTATAGGAAAAAGAAATTGAATGTGATAACGTTTTCACCGTGTGATAGTTTAACTACACGCCTAAAACACGAGTTTTCACTCAGTATACAGAGGGTTGAGTATTATGAAAAGATTTTTATACGCCATGATGGCCGTAAGCAGCCTTATGATTTCAGGTTGCGGAAAAAAAGAAGCTACCAAAGCGCCAAGCGCTGATGCTTCAAGCATGAAAAACAATATGGCAGCATGCCAATACGTAGCTGACAACGACCTCTCCGATCAAGATCTTGCCGATGCTATGAAAATGCTCCAAGACCTCCAAGATTCAGAAAATGAATACGTCGACGAAGCCTTAGATGAAGCCAGCCAAGCCGTTGAAGATGATGAAGAGATCATTGCTGAAGATCTTATTGACGATGAAGCACTCAAAGCACTTGCTGATCTCACGTTGAAAAAAAGAGACAGAAAAGAGATCAAAAAGGATCTTAACGAAGACGAAGATAGACTGGTAGACGACATGGCTGAAGACGTCATTGCTGATGACGAACTGGCTGAAATGCAATTAGAACAAGGCCTTTTGGAAGCTCTTGAAAAGATGACGCCAGAAGAACGCCAAGCTGCTGAAGAAGAAGCACTGCGTGAACTGGCTGCATACCTGAACAGCCAAAAAATGGCAGCTGTTGGCGAAGACCGCTTTGCTGCAGATATGAACGATGCTGAACGCGAACAACTTGTCGCGTGGCAGAATGATGCTGAAATGTGGGCAAAAAACGAATTGCAAATGGCTGCACTTGAAAGCAAAGAACTCGGCTTTCCGGCACTGACCTTTGAAGAGCACTCCGCTACCCTTGCTCCTGGTCAAGATGATGCGCTTGAAAGCACCATTCGCTCTGCAAAAGAAGCAGTAAAAGATGGCCGCATTTTGGTAGTAACCGCACAAGCAAAAGCCGATGACGAAAACCCATTAGAGCTTTCAAATGCACGTGCTGAGTACATCAAAAATCAACTCGTCGCTGCTGGCGTAAGCGCCGAGGCGCTCCACGTTGCTGGCTACGGCGCATCACTCAACGACTTGTTTGATGCTTCTGCTGCCTCGCAAGGACAAATCATCGTGTGCTAAACGCTACACGCATTGTATACGCGTAATAAAGAAGAGGCCTCTTTGAAAGAGGCCTCTTCTTTTATGTAGGAACTCGCCCTACAGCACATATACCTGCAACCGACTCTTCCCGGCATACCCCACAAGCACCGCACACGCCTCATGCAGCTCATGATACCGCTGCGCACGACAGGTAATATGACGGTAGTGCATCCCCTCACGCTGCGCACGCAGCGGCCGCGAGGGGCCCATAACCTGTACTGATGCCGGCGCGCGCCCCGCCAGCACCTCTTTCATGTGCTGTGCATCACGCATCACTTGCTCCTCATCTGCATGACACAACTCAACAGCAATCAAACGAGCAAAGGGTGGATAGCCAAATTCCTGACGAGCCTCAAGCTCACCGGCACAAAACGCCGGATACGCCGTCTCGCTCAGATACCGAAAGAGGGGATGATCATCAAAACTTTGTACAATAGCACGTCCCGGCAACGACCCGCGCCCTGCCCGACCAATCACCTGAATAAGCTGCTGCAGCGCCACCTCATGGGCGTTATACACCGGAAAGTGCACCGCACTATCTGCCCAAATAACGCCAACCAGCACCACGGAAGGGAAATGAAATCCCTTGGTAATAAGCTGCGTACCAACAATGATATCAAGCTCGCCGGCCGCAAAGGCGTCAACATTTTTACGCCATTCTTTTTTGCGCTTGCTCACGTCAGCATCAAGGCGCCCAATGCGCGCATTAGGAAGTAATTTTTTTAAAATAGTGACGAGCTGCTGCGTCCCAATGCCACGACACTTGCTCTGATCCGTTGGCGCACGGCACTCCTGACAGGCTGATGGCACGCGCATGCGAAACGTACAGTAATGGCACTCCAAAAACCGCTCACCCCCCAAGTCCTCTTCTGCATAATGCACGGCCAAGGCTACCGCACAACCGGTACAGGAAAAGGTGGAGCCGCACGCATTACACTGAAGAAAAAAACCATACCCACGCCTATTTAAATACACAAGCGCCTGCTTGCCATGAAACAAGGTGTCCTGAAGACCAGCGAGTAATTCTTTAGAAATCCAAAAATGCGGCCGCTTCTTATCTTTGCCCAGTATCACATGCTGCACAACAGGAAACGACCCCTGAAATCGCTCAGTCAAATGACAATGGCGCCACCCCTGCTGCTCTACCTGATGCAGCGTATGCACGCTCGGCGTTGCAGAACCAAGAACAATCGGAATGCCATACATCTGGGCACGCAGCAAAGCGGCATGCTTGGTATTGATCCGGGGATACTGTTTTTCTTCATACCCCTGATCATGCTCCTCATCCACAATGATAAGCCCAATATTTTTCAGCGGCAGAAGCACCGGCAAATGCACACCCACAACCACGCATGGCTTACCGGCAACTGCTGCAGCAAGCACCTGCTCGCGCTGCGCCGGAGAACTGGCTGCATGCCATGCCCCCACCATATGCTCACCAAACGCTGCAGAAAGTCTTTTGTGCAAATGCATCGCAAGACCCACTTCGGGACACAGAAAAATAACGGACTCCTGACGCTCAAGCACAAGGCGCATGAGTTCCTTATATACCTCTGTTTTACCAGACCCCGTCACCCCCTGCAGCAAAGTCACGCCGTACTTGCGAGCCATAATATCGCTGCGCACCGCTGCAACAACTTCTTGTTGCGCTGCGGTCAGTACGGGACTGGCATATACCTGCTCGGTGGCAGGCGGCTCGAGCAATGCGGCATCAGCTTGCTCATCCTGCACAAAAAGAAAGGATTGCACCCGTGCATACAACAGGCGCACATCGCAAAAATACAGCATCGCCAGTTTTTCATAAAACGGTGTACAGCGCGCATCATCCGGCAGCACATACACGGTATTAAGAGCGCGTATAGCAAAACGCACCACTGGCTTTTCTGCCATCACACAAGCAACAACAGCGTTTTTTACCTGATTGCGAAACGGCACCTGCACAAAGCAGCCCACCGCAATAAGAGATCGCAAATGCTTGGGCACCTCGTAGAGCAGCTCTTCGTCATATCCCTTGAGCAAGCGTACCTGCACAAACATGCTTACTCTTTCACTTGTTCAACGATCTCATGCTGCTCATCAAAGCAATACGCCCGTGGCTGATGGAGCGTGACCGTGATGGTGCTAAACGGGAGGGGCAACTTAAGCTGATCCCAGCGCCGTGCAAATGAGAGCGCGACTGACGCCCGGCACTCCACATACACCAGTGGTACATTGCTGCGTGCGCACAAATACGGCACTTCTCTTTGCAGCTCATGCGCGGGACCGTACGTGCCATCACCGATGATAAACATGCGCTTGTTCATATCAAGCACCTCGAGAATCTTTTTCATAAAAGAGATTTTCCGCTCACTATATAAGACATGCAGTCCCAAGCGGCGCGCCGCAAAACCGGCAAGATAGCCATCGACCGTATGATCGCTTACCAAATACCCGTACATATTTTGACAATGAAGAAAATACAATCCGCTGATTGCATGCTCATGCCACAAGTAATAGACCCCGGGCCGTGCGGCAATCGGCCGCTCGTCACCGGATTGATCAACAACAACGAGCGTGTAGGTGCTGAAAAGCAAACGCAAATACCAGTACACCACAAAACGGGTTACCACGTTGGTTTGTAAGAAACGAAGAAAGGCTGACATAAAACCCTTATGGAAAACGAAAAAAAATGTCTGAATGACACGGTACTACACCACGCACCTTTTGCACATAGTTCAATGTTAAAAAGTACATTTTAGATATAAAAAATCAACTGTAGTATACGATATCTTTACAAAAAAATAGCAATAACAGTATGCTTAATTTGAAAGGAATTTAGTATGACACCGCTTTTCCACCTTCTTCTTACCGCACTTTGCGTTCCCGTATTTGCCACTAACGCCACACCGGCAGCACCCCAAGCCATCACGGCATATCTAGAAGCAAATCCCCATCTGCAAACCTATCACGTACAATTCACCGTACAAAATGCCGGCATCTCCTCTGCTGAGTATTACAAGATACCCGTCGCGACGCAAGGAAGGGGTGGCATGAGTTTTACCATCCTCCTGGTCCCTGCCACGTACCAAGTCAAAAACACCACCAATCCGGATTCATACCTAGTTGATATAAGCAACAATAAATTTTTTATCGTACCAAGCAACGCAATTGATACGTATCAAATCAGCACGAGCTACGCGCCGCACCAACCACTCGGCCGAGCTGCCACGCCGCTCAACAGCAACAGCACCACGATCCAATCTATTTTTATTCCATAATGAAACAATAAAAGCCTTCAGCAGAAGGCTTTTCAACCTATCATTTCCACCTATTTGACTTTTAATAAAGCACCTTTTCTATACTCGCTTTGTATATTCAACTATACCGCGTGCGCGAAACCCTAACCGCAAAACGTGAAAAATCTAACGTTAGTTTTTTAAAAAGGAGTAGGGGATGTTTATTTTTGACTCAGAAAAGGTTGCGATGCAAGCAGCTGTCCAGGATGGTCCGGTTAGTCTGAGCGCAGCATCGGCGTCACATGTCGCCCCTGCCGCTGCTCCTGCTAAAAAGCACAGCCGTAAAAAAGTTGCCGCACACAAGAAGGCTGCACCTAAAAAGAAAGTTGTAAAGAAAAAAGCAACTCGCAAAAAAGTAGCAAAAAAAGCTGCAACAACTGATGCAGCAACAAAAAAAGCAATTGCCAGCCTGCGTCGCGCCGTTGCTTCAGTACAAAAAACGGCTAAAAAAGCAATGGCTGCTGCTAAAAGCGCCCTTGCACACAAGCCAAAAAAAGCTGCTCCTAAAAAGAAAGCAGCACGCAAAGCAAAACCAGCTGCACGTCACCACGCCAAAAAACACGCCACCGCTGCAAAGCATGGCCACAAAAAAACGGCGCCAAAACGCACGGTTAAGCGTAAAGCATCAAGCCGCAAGGCCGGCACGCGCAAAGCGACACGTCGCAGCGCTGCACGCAAACGCGTAGCTAAAAAGAAATAAGCAACGTCTCGTTACAAAAGAGACAAGGCTCCGGGTCACACTGAAGCCTTGTCTCTTTTGTATTTCTATATACTGCCTACCAGAGCCAGCACCTTTTCCATCGTTGCATCAGCAACGATGCGTGCTTTTTTTGAGCCCTCAGTCAAAAGATCCACAATGTCATCAGGGCGTTTCATGAGCTCTAGATAGCGCTCGCGAATGGGTGCAAGCATCCCTGTCAGATGCGTAAACAAAGTCTTCTTGCAGTCGACACAGCCGATACGCGCTGTCCGGCACCCTTCTGCCCGCTCCTCCTGCACCTCTTGAGGCGAGAAGAGTTTGTGCCACGAAAAAACATTACACACATCCGGATTACCCGGATCAGTGCGCCGTATACGCGCCGGGTCAGTTGCCGCATGACGCAGTTTTTCCCAGATCTCTTCCGGCGACTCGGTCAGACCGATGTAATTGTTATAACTCTTACTCATTTTGCGCTGACCATCGATGCCCAAAATTTTAATCGTGGTGGTGTGCAAAGTCTGCGGCTCTTTAAAAAGCGGCGCGTCGGGGGGGCAAAAACGAGTATTAAACTTATGCGCCAGTGTCCTGGTAAGCTCAAGATGCTGGGCCTGATCGATACCAACCGGCACCATATCCGGACGATACAATAAAATGTCTGCTGCCTGCAAAATGGGATACGTAAAAAGGCCAACGTTTACCGCCGCAGGATTTGCCTCAGATTTTTCTTTGAATTGGACCATGCGCTCAAGCTCGCCAAACGGGGCAAGACACGAAAGAATCCAGCTCAGCTGTGTATGCGCTGGCACCTGCGACTGAAGAAACAAGGTAGTTTTTGCCGGATCAACACCGGCAGCCATCAGCGTTGCCGCAAGATCAATAATGACCGAAACGCGCTCAGTCGGCTCGTACGGGATAGTTTGCGCATGCAAATCAGCTATGAAAACAAAGCACTCATTGCCTTTTTCCTGGAGGCGCACCCAGTTGTAAATCGCGCCAAAATAGTTGCCCAAATGGACTTTGCCTGACGGCTGAATACCGGAAAGAATACGCATATCATGCCCCCATTTTTTCATACGTATAAGTCAATTGCTTTGTAGCAAAATCAAAGGCCATACCAACTAAAAACACCATCTTTCCCTCTGTTGCATACTTTTCGTAATAGCGGCGCTTGTGAATTTGTGCAAGCGCTACCTCGGCGGACTTGTTTAATTTAATTTCGATTACATACGTATATTTTGTAGTGCCAAGAACCAGGTCAATACTTCCTTTACTTGTCGCTACTTCTGATTGCGCATAGCCAATCCCCATACACATCACATGTAGCAAGGAGTGATAATACGCTTCGTTCTGGTTATGAAGCCGCGCTGGCACAGTAGCAAGCACCGCCTTCATGCCAGCATAGAGTCCACGTACATCGCCGGTATGTACGGCAGTACGCATTATCTCAAAAGACGGGTTAACCGCCTCTGGCATTGCCTCAAGAAATGCGGTTGCTAAACACTCAAAAAGCGATTGCCGCACCTCTTCATTTGGATACGTAAAAGAATACGTACGCCCAGAGAATGCCCGCTGAATCGTAATATAGCCTGATTGATACATCAGTGGCAGTAAAGAGATTGTGTCAATTTCGAAGGAATTGAAAACACCTTCACCATACCTCTTCCCCTTAAAAAAAGTAGGATTATATCCCTCCCCCTTATTCATCAGGTCTATTAAAAACGTAGGCGTCCCGCTTGCAAACCAATAGTTACCAAAGTCCTGCTTCTTAAAAAAGAGTAGTATTGAAAAGGGATTATACACACGCAACGCGTCTTTAGAGAAACGATAGCCATTGTACCAAAAGCGAAGCTCATCAAGCAGTTTTTCGCGCGTCTTCTTCATGATGCGCATTTGCGCCTGTATATGCTCGGAAAACGAATCTTCCAATTCTTCCTGGGTGTACCCACAGATACCTGCCATCGACGAATCAAAAGAAATATCTTTCAAATTATTCATACAAGAGAAAATAGACGTTTTAGAAAACTTACTAATTCCCGTAATAAAGAGCAGATACCAATAAGCATCAAGCGTTTTAATCGTCGTATAAAAATTGCTGAGATAACTACGAATGTCTTGCGCCAACGAAACATTCGTTATGTGCTTCAGAAGGGGCGCATCATATTCATCAACAAGCAACACAACCTTTTCGCGTTGCGCCATCACCGGAACAATCTCATTCAATGCATCAATAGCATTTTTTGCAGTCACCGCTATGTGGTGTACGGTTGCAAGAGCCACAATGTTTCTGAAGAGCGACTCTTTTATAGTCTCAAGTGAGTCCAGATTAATGTTGGCAAAATCAAGCACAATAACAGGCCGTTGCCTCCAATCATGTCTCCCCTCTTGCCCAATCCACAGATCGGCAAATAATTTTTTATTGCCAAGAAAAACCTCTTTGATAGTGTCAATGAGGAGCGATTTACCAAATCGCCGAGGACGCGACAAAAAATACCGCTTGCCCGCAAAGTGCATCAGCTTATGGATATATTCAGTCTTATCAACGTAGACAGCATTTTCCTGCAAAATATCGCTCAGTTGACTTCTGCCAATGGCAAGGCCCTTCATGCTCATCCTTTCATACGTTTAATAACGCGTGCCACTTGTTCACCCGACTGACACGCAGCCTCCATGGTGCCCGCAATATCGCGCACAGGGCACACATGCTCTCCGGCAAAGAACAGAGTGTTATTAATCGGCGCAAAAAGCTTTTTAAATGTTTCATCATCGATCGTCACCGTCTCAGTAAACAGCGCTTCTTGCCCAGCCGCAATATACGAGTACGAGCCTTTTACATACGGATCGTTTGGCCAACTGTAGCCCACCGGCGTTTCATACGCCACGTACTGCTCGTCCTTGGCATATACCGGATCAACCGGTACCGGCAGCGCCGCTTGGTAAAAAGAAGTAAGCCCATCATATTCTTTGCGTGCTGTTTGCACGATAGTCTCTGGCGTAAAAAAACCATCCTTGCTTGAGTAATAGAGCGTCAGCTCGTGCTGTCGTGGCCAAATGCATATGCGATCATTTGCCAGCCCACAGGTCATCTCAGGATCCAAAAAAGGCATATAGATTTTTGCATTCACCCCGTACGCAATAGCTGAAATAGCCGCCACGCGTTCTGCCGGGAGCACCCCAGGCCCAAAAGCAATATCTGAGTACACGGGACACGGCATCGCAAGCACCACCTGCGCCGCAATAACCACAGATTCATCAGCAAAAGTCAGCATGTATGACTGATCATGGGTTACCACAAGAGACCTTAACGCTGTATTAAGATGCATGCGGCTACCAAGCCGCTCAGCAATAGCCAGAGGCAGCGCTGCATTGCCTCCCTTAACGGCCGCACGATGAAAGACATTGGATTGATGTGTTGCAGACACCCCACCACGTAAGAGATGGTACAGCGTATCAATATAGAGAGGAGAGAGATTCTCAAGAAGGCCTCCCTCATAACCCACCAGCCGCACCTCCATCAAACGATAGGCAGCATTTCTTGCTTTAAACAAACGATCAAACACATCACGCATGTTCTGTGCATCTACGCTGCAGGAAGCTAACGCAGACATCAATGCAACCGGGTCAGTAGCAAGCTCTGCAATAATCTGTTGGCTCTCTTCTTGCGCAGCAGCATTCATAAAAAAGAGTTCTATGTTAACGGCTTGACGCTCTATAGAAAGTCCATACTCATCGATCAACCTGGTTAGACAGGGCGCATCACCACCATCAGTAATATTGCGACCACCCAGTTCAATCGTTTCTCCATTAAGCACCGCAGTCAAAATGCGACCACCAACACGAGAACGCGCTTCATAGACATGCACATCTTTGCTCGCAAGCAATAAACGATGTGCCGCCGTAAGGCCGGCAATACCAGCACCAATGACTGCAATCTCTACGCGTTGCGTACTCGCCATAACGCTCCCCATTAAAAAAAATAAACCCACTACGAAGCGGCGCATGTGCCCTCTTTCCGGTATCATTACACACGGCGAGTGTATCAGATGGCTCGTAGGGGAACAATATGACGTACCAGGGCTGCCTCATTTAAAATTAGCTACTACCGCGTGCTTGCGCGCGTCACTCAGAGCAGACTCTTTGAGTTTGCGTGGAGTCCAGAAAAATTTCTAACTCCCCGCGGGTGCCCCTTTGAGGGACCTTCTGGTTCGGTGCCTATCGCTCCGCGTACCGTAAGCGAAGAGAGCGGCACCGGGAAGCTGTGTCCCGAGCGGGGGGGCCCAAAAAAAGAACCTCTTTGCGATAGCGAAGACTATGTACATCTGAATGACGAAGTACTGCGTCAAAGTCATTCATTTTTATCTCTCTTAATGTGCAAATGATACTGAACTAAACTATTTCAAAATTTAATGAGGCAGCCCTGTATGACATACTGTTTGATTGCGTTGAAGAAACCATTTGTTATAATCGCCTTTTCTTTCACACAATAGGAGACAGACAACCCATGATGACTGCATGGACACTACTTGGAGGCGCACTAACCGGCGTAGCAACTGGCTGGTGGGGCAACCAGCTCCTTATGACGCTTGCCACGCACGCAGCGCTCATTACCAAAAATTTACTTGAGCTCGTGAGCTTACCCGTTATCTTTCTCTCTATTGTCTCCTCGCTGGCCGGCATGGAAAACGGTCAAGATGCACGCATACTGGGCGGACGCGTACTGCGCTACACACTCCTGACCACGGCACTTGCCGCTCTTATTGGCTTGATTCTGTTTACACTGATCAATCCTGTCGGCGACATGGCGCTGCTTGGTAGCGGCGCATCCCCAGCACTGGACACCACTTCATATGGTAGCTTTTTTCTCTCGATGATTCCGTCAAATCTAGTGCATGTATTTAGTGGGCAAGCCGGCGTTATGGCTGTTGTGTTTGTCGGACTTCTCTTTGGTTCTGCCATTTTAACGCTGCAGGGCGCAGAGCGCGCGATTCTGCGTGATGGATTTACCGCACTCTTTTCTCTAATGATTGCTATAACACGCTTTATTTTGCGCATCATGCCATTTGGCGTATGGGCATTTACCGCCTTATTCGTCCACGGCATGCATGATGAAGCAAGCAAGCTTACGCAAATTGGCTGGTACATTGTAGTCGTGCTACTGGCAAACATCATACAAGGCACCGTTATTTTGCCTCTGTTTGTGTGGCTCAAAGGCCTCTCGCCTCATAGACTTTTTACGGCATTTCGTCCCGCGCTTGGTTTTGCTTTTTTATCAAAATCATCAAACATGACCCTGCCAATCACCCTTGAATGCGCCCGCGAAAATGCCGGTATCTCTGAAAAAATAGCACGATTCTCCTTTCCCCTCTGTGCAACGATTAATATGAACGGCTGCGCTGCGTTTATTTTAATCACCATACTTTTTGTTGCCGGTACTAGTGGCATCCCACTCACCCTCTACGACAAACTTTTTTGGCTCCTACTTGCAACGGGCGCTGCTGTCGGCAATGCGGGCGTTCCGATGGGCTGCTTCTTTTTAACAACTGCCTTTTTGATACATTTTGGTATGCCAGTAGAACTCATGGGCATTATTTTGCCGGTCTACTCACTGCTTGATATGGTAGAAACAACACTTAATGTCTGGTCTGACGCGTGCGTTACCGCAGTGGTCAACCAAGAATGTACGCAACGTACCTGTAAATAAGGACTGCTCACATGCGCACCGTAGGATTATTTTCCGCCGTGTTAATTATGATTAACGTGGTGGTGGGAAGCGGTATTTTTATTAACGTCTTGCCTCTGGGAGCACGACTTGGCACCGCTTCTTTTTGTGCATATTTGGTAGCGGCACTGTTTTTGCTTCCCGTTGTTGCATCACTGGCACTGCTTGCCCGGCACCAGCCAGAAAGTGGTGGCCTGTACGTATACACAACGACCTATGTACATCGCTTTTTGGGATTTTTGTCGAGCTGGATGTATTTTGTGGGTAAAGCAGTCTCCGTTGGATTGATGGCACACGTACTCATTATGGCTTTGGAGCGTGCATGTCCCGCCGCGCTGCACGTGCCGCACATCGTGCTTGTTGCCGCCCTACTTTCTTTTTTTGCCGCTGCGCATTGCGCTGGCATACGGCTGCAAGGACGTGTGCAGTGGGTTGCCATTGCCGCCAAAGTGATTCCGGTACTGGTGGTGGTAGCATTACTTGCCTGGCATGGCCCGGTTGCACCCTTTTCTGCAGCGCTGCTCAATGCTGAAAATCTGAGCGCTGCGGTGCCTATTGCCGTGTTTGCCATGGTTGGCTTTGAAGTTATTTCCAGCGTTGCTCATGTCTTTGTGCGACCAGAATACACCATTGTACGCGCAGCACTTATTGGCTTTACCGCGGTTGCAACACTGCTTGCCGTGTTTCAGGCAAGCGTTTCGCTGCTTGCACCAACACTTGCCAGCGTAGGCCAAGGACCAGCGGCAACACTGATGGCGCTTGCTGATACGTATCTTGCAAGCCATGCCTGGAGTAGCGTTGCGCTTGCTGCCTGCGTATATGCATCAATTGTCGGTGGCTCATTTAGTATTTTAACGAGCAATTGCTGGAACCTACATCGCCTTGCCGTACAAGGACATATGCCGGGCAGACAATGGCTTGCCGCAACCACGGCGCAGCAAGTGCCCTGGGCAAGCGTATGGGTAGAAGTGTGTATTAGTGTGCTTGCCGTTGCTATCTCAGATCAGCAAGTACCGCTGCAAAACATGTCAGTATGCGGTGTGATCTTTGCCTTCTTTTGTGCCATGCTGGCTGCGTGGCGTGCACGCTCAGCACATGGCGCGCGCGTAGTGCACCCAGTTGTTGCGGGAACCGCTGTACTGAGCACCGTAGTACTGCTCGGTTTTACCGTATTTCGTGTCTACACCTACGGCGTGTCCATCCCCTACTTGCTCTTGTGCGGCGGTGGCATCGTCATCAGTCTTGTGTATGAAAAGGTGCGCGGGCAAAGCTACTGAGCAGTCGGGTATTGCTGACAAAACCGCTCAATACGTGCTTTTTGCTCAGGACTCCAGTGCGTCACGCGTGCATCCAGTTGACCCTTAAGAAGATCAAAGGCCAACTCACGCGCACCCGAATTGTTCCTCCCCAAAGCCCGAAGCAAAAAGGTAAAACATTCTTCAAAATCAGCTTTTGGCACTAGTACATGCAGAGAAGAAACCACAACATCAGCACCCTTATTAATACACTCCTGCGCTAGCGCTTCATCACGCAAAGAGCTAGCAAGCACCAAGACGTCATGTGGCGCTTCCGGGCAAAGCATAAAGTACACTTGCGCGCACTCTTGTAAGTCTTTGCGATGAAGGTGCAATACTTCCGTTGGTTGCCTGATGAGATCCTTCATCAATAACCGCATCTCCTCGTCAGTACACGAGTCCCTTATCGCGCGGCTAACTCTGTCCCAAAGAACCTCATCAGACGACGGCGCACCAGCACCGGCAGCAGCACCCATCGCAAGGCCTGCAGGCACACTAGTCGGCGCGATGGTACTTACATCAATGCCCAGAACTGTTCCTATTTCTGTACGCGCGTGAGATTCGGCTACCAACCGCGGAAACGCAACAACCAAACGCTGCGCTGCAGCTATAAGATCTGCAACACCCTGGGCCGCTTTCCAGCTTTTTGCCGCCTTTGAGGATGTGGTTTGCAGCACCAAATCTAACACATTATGGCCCCTTTCATCCTGAAAGCACACAATATCTTCTATGGTCCGAGGGAAGTTTGAATATTTATATAACCCTGTTGAACTTTTGACAAAAGAAAGGGTGTGGCAATTTTTAATCTTAATATAGGCATCAACAAGCAGTGTAAAGATGCGTATGCGATCGTAAAACGGAGTCTTAAAGCCCAATAACAGTGGTGGCAATGCATAAATAGGTGGTCCTACATAATGTTTGCGCAAACACCCTTTGGCTATAAGAACAGTAATAATGTCGATATTACCTGTACGCACAGCTAGCTGCAAAAGATCATAGCCGGGATTGAAGTAAAAGGCTTGCAACGCCTTTATGGCAACAGGATAACCACTCTGCTCCTCAATAGTTGGATACTTGTCCAAAAACAACGTTATGTTCGTATTTTCATCTTTATCCGGGCAAGACAGCAAGAGAGCTGCCAAAGCACCAGGTTTGTAGTACACAGTACCAGAAGCTAATTTTATTTCCTGCCCAATCAAACCCTCACTTTTCAAAAGATCTTCTGGGAAGGTTTCACAACTGAGCATTTGCTTAAGAAGCCATGCAACAATTTTTTTTTGCTCTAGACTTAAAAAAAGTTGCGGCACGGACTCTGAGAAAAAGATTTCGGCAAGGCGCTCATCCAATGTACCTTGATTGAAAGACGTTACATACGCACGCATTACCGCATCAAGAATAGATGAAAGAAAAATCGGATTCTCATAGGCCCCGGCTCTGCTGTAGACTACCTCCCTTAGTAATTCAAGATAAGCGGTATCAATAGCAAGTTGCTGCAGAGCATCCAGTTCATCTGAAGAAGAAAACACCTGACACAAAGCCGATGCCAAAGCCGTATTTAATACCGGTTGATTCGAAGCCCTTTGTTTTCGCACCAGGATGCACAAGCGGGTAAAGTTATGTTTTTTATCTCCCGCATTAAAAATCATGGTAAGAAGAGGAGGCTGGGCCCCGCTCAAACCAACCCCCGCCCGAAGACTACCATCAGAAACACTAGCGCCACGGGCTAGCAACTCCTGCACTGCAGACACACGATTATGCCGTACCGCATATGCCAAAGCATCATTGCCCTCGCTGTCCACAGCGTTGATATTGGTTGGCGTAGCAAGCAAAGCAATTCCCTGCACCAACAATGTATTGTTAGTCACCCCATTCCCATTCAGATGAGAACAGTAAGTAGTCAGGGGTGTACTACCTACAAGATACTCTGACCTTAAGGAGACGGGAGCTAAAATGGCCCTGTCTTTTAACGCACCGTGCACATCAAGCCATTCCAGAATTTCCCATAAGCGCTCAGCCTGAATATGCTCGTGTGTATAGCCGGTGACGGCATGTGCAAATCGCTTGGCTGCAAGATGTAACATTGAGAGATTTTGGTATACACCAGACGCTAAGTGCTCAGGCCCCAATGCCTCAAAAACGGCACGCCAATTGTCAGCATCTATGGCATTGTCTAGGCATCGAACAGTCACTCCTGCGCCTTCTTGCAAGAAAAATGTCACCAGCTCAGCATTGCCAGCACCACTTGAAGCTGCCAGCAATAGCTCAAAAGTATGTGGCTCAATGGTGGAGCGCGTTTTGCTTATCTCAACTATGTGCTTTATTGCATTAGTTTTGCGCACAACGAAATTTTCTTGCTTTCTAGAAACAAGATCCAACAACCGATTCACAAAAGCAGCTCTAGCCGCTTCTGGATCAGCCTCACCAGGGCCCGGAGTGTGTAGAGCAAGTTGCTCAAAAAAGCCTTTTGCATCTAACTTGTCTAGGTCTGGAAGACCATACAGTGATACCCCCTCAGCGCGGCCATAATGCAGATCCCCCAGCCAACCAGTACGCGTAACTGCTGTGACAACCTTCTGCTGCTCTTTTTTGCTACCAGTATACGGCAGTATGGCCACTGGTTCCCGCTGCTGCGTGCGACAGCGAAAACAGCAATCGCCGTCAAGGCGACTCTGTTGCCATGCACTATAGCACCTTGCATGGGTAAGAACGCGACAACACGCCTCATAAGCAACCGTATCACCGTCCTCAAAATCAGCAAAACAGATACAGCATGGATCCTCTTCTTCGGCACTAACTCGATGCGCCGGAGGCTGTGGCGCAGCCTGATCACCCCCTCCTGCGACTGGCTCAGGCGCCGGATCAGGGTGCACTGTCGGCAGAGAATTCAGCAACAAAGCCTCCTGTGGCGCAACCTGGCCACCCCCTGCTGCAAGGCCCACTCCCCCTCCTGCCGGCACCGGTGGCACTCCGTGGTGGCCCAACGTTTGTTGGCGCCCCGTTTCGGGTAAGGCCTGTCCCGCTCCTCTGTTTGCATTCGGAGCTTGAAATTTTCCCCCTCCCGTATCTTTTGGATGACGCAGTGCATACACACCACCAGCAAGGGTTGCCGCACCAATCGTACCCGTTGTTGATGCAAGCGCAATTAAAGCTTTTTTGCAGGCGGCTGCATGCCGAATATTTTTTGCCGTGGGATTGCGCCGGGCACGCTTTTGCGACGATTGGTAACACGCCCAAAACACCGCCGTCGTAATAGCAAGACCTGCAGAGCCAGCAACCCCGGCTTTAAGTAAGGTAGTGCGTGTCGGCATGGCAGAAACGAGTGAACAACTACTGCCACACAACGCGGCAACAAAACAGAGAATATATTTTTGCATGCGGACAACCCCTCTTTAATTTCTCCTACCTATGATACAGGATTATTTCACATCAATAGCATGCATTGTCTAGGAAGTGCATCAAGTAATGTGGTCGGTCCACGTGTAAGCTGGATTCTGTCCCCTTGCAGGTGATAGTCATCTATCTATGCGACAAACCCGCTCGCTCTGCATCGATACAGCATAACGCGAGCCTATTTTGTCTTGCTCCAAATGGGGTTTGCCCCGTCACGACATTACTGCCACAACGCGTGCGCTCTTACCGCACGGTTTCACCATTTCCTACCCGGGGGTAGGTTGTTTTGTTTCTGTTGCACTTTCCATGAGCTTACGCCCTCCGCACTTGTGCTTACGCCTCGTGCGGCATTTTTCGATGAGGAGTCCAGACTTTCCTCACCCCCCTTGCGGGAGGCGCGACTATCCGGTGGACCGACCAAGAATAGTGTGGCGCTGTTAGCGCTCAACGGTTTTTATTATAATGCAGGTACTTTTCTTGGTCGG
>Ga0214923_10001131_pt1 | contig 38673 bp, 39 predicted proteins | sample LL1510_MetaG_FD_177993 | JGI IMG/M metagenome (GOLD analysis project Ga0214923, IMG submission 177993) | Freshwater microbial communities from Lake Lanier, Atlanta, Georgia, United States - LL-1510 | ecosystem: Environmental > Aquatic > Freshwater > Lake | place: USA: Georgia | collected...
ATATTTTATTATATTTTATTATATTTTATTATATTTTATTATATTTTATTATATTTTATTATATTTTATTATATTTTATTATATTTTATTATATTTTATTCAATTTTTAATTTTAATTTATAAAGTAAAAATATATATAAATTTTAATTTATAAAATATATATAAAAATATTAACTATGTCATTATTAAATCAATTATGGAAAGATCAATTAAATATATTAGATCTTAATACAGAAAAATATCTTAGTGCAATCAAAATTTATTCTATTTTATTACAAAAAAATATTTTAGATAAAAAAGAATGGATTAAAAATAAACAAAAAATTACAAATATTGAAGATGACAAAATTTATTGCATTAAGAAAGAAAAAATATTATATAAAAAAATTATTAATGTATTGAAAATATTAGATGAGAAAATTAATTTTGATTATAAAGATCATAATTTTGATGACGATTTAAATATTAGTGAATTAAGTATCTCTTTAAGTGATGAAACATGTAATTTGGATAATTTAGATAAATTAGATATTTTAGACGACAATTTAAGTAACTTAGATTTTAAAGATAAAACAAATGATAAAACAAATGATAATAATTATACAAATGATATAAATAGTATAAATTATACAAATAATACAAATCAAACAGATGAAATGCAAGAAGATGAAGTAGATATGTTTTTTGGTATGGACTCAATAGCATTAAGAAAAAGAATGAATGAAAAAAGAAATGAATTATATAAAGAAAAAAATTTAGAATGTAAATTAGAAGAAAATCATGAAAATGAAAAAAGAATAAATAATTTATATGAATATAATAATTTAAATGAGTATAATAATTGCGATAATTGCAGTGAAGAAAAAAATAAAATTGAAACTATAGTTGAAACTATAGTTGAAACTAAAATCGAAACTAAAGAGAAAATAGATTTAAGTAAAAGTGTAAATATTTTACATTCAATGAGTAATCATGAAAGAAATTTATTAATGCAAAAAATATACTTAGAAGCTGTTTCCGCTCTTCAAAATGATTTTAGTTTTACAAATGAAGATGATAAACAAAAAAAAATAAATGAATTAGCTGATAAAAAATTAAATGAATATATTTATAAAAAAACATTATTAATTTAATTTTATTTTATAATTTAATTTCAAATAATTATTATATTTTATAATTTAATTTCAAATAATTATTATATTTTATAAATATAATTTAATATGTTCCAGTAGAACCAAAACCACCAGAATTACGACTAGTATCATTAAAAATATTGTTTAATGGTTCATTAATTTTTTTAATTTCTACATTTGCATAAGGTTCAATAATAAGTTGAGCACATCTTTCTCCCATTTTTATTTCAACTTGTTCATTACTAAAATTACGCAATATAACGCATACTTCACCTTGATAATCATGATCAATTACACCCGCACCAACTTCTAAATTTTTTTTAACAGATAATCCGGATCTAGATGCAATTCTTCCATAATAACCAACTGGAGTTCTAATTTGTAATCCTGTTTTAATAATAGCTTTGTCCCATGGTAAAATAATATATTCGTCTATAGAATATAAATCATATCCTGCTGAATTTAGAGTTCCTTTAGTAGGAATAATTGCTCTTTCATTTGCCTTATAAATAGACAAACAATTATTATAATTTTCTTCAGACATATTATAACTTATTATATTTATTTTAACTTATTATATTTAATATATTTTTCAATTTTGAATTAGAATAAAAAATATATAATAATAGTAAAATATAATAATAGTAAAATATATAAATTATATATATAGTTAAATTAATAGTTAAATTAATAGTTAAATTAATAGTTAAATTAATACATTTGCAAAATATATAAAATATATAAAATATACAAAATATACAAAATATATAAAATATACAAACATGAATTTTTATTCATATGATATTTCAAATAATCAATTATTAGATATTAAAAATAAAAAATATAGAATTAGAGAATTAGATAATATAAAAAATGATTTAAACAATATAAAGTCAAAATTAGACAACGAATTTAAAAATAAAGAATTTGCTAAAAACTGGCAAAATTGTGATCCATTTAAAAATGAAAAACAAATTATATCTAAAATTGTAGATTTACCTTATATAACTAATGCATGGATAAAATGTTATGAAATAATTGAATATTATGATTTAATACCAAAAACATATTTAGAATTTAATAATTTAGGTAATGAAAATAATAATAATTTAAATAATAATAATAATTTAAATAATAATAATAAGTTTATCCATTTTGACAATGCATCATTTCCAGGCACATTTATATTATCTACTTTTCATTATATAAATACTAGAACTGACTATGGTGATAAATATTTATGGTATGGTAGTAGTTTAATACAACCTAATGAATTAAATTCTAAACCATTAGAAGATAAATTTAATTTATATAAAAATTATCCAAATAATTGGTTAATGAATGAAAACAATAATGGTGATGTATTAATAGAAAATAATCAATTAGAAATAAGAAGTAAAATAGGCGGCACTGTAAATTTTTATACTAGTGATTTAGGCTTTGATGTCAGTAATGATTATAATGAACAAGAAAAAATTCATTCAACTGCAAATATAGGTCAAATATTATCTGGATTATTAACATTAAAAAATGGTGGTTGTTTTATAACTAAACAATATACTACTTTTGAACCTATTACATTATCTATTATGTATATTGCTTCTATATTTTTCGATAATTTTTATATTTGCAAACCAAAAACTTCTAGAGAGGCTAATAGTGAAACTTATTTGGTTGGTAAAGGATTTAAATATGATAATAATATTTTAAATAATCCATATATTAAAGAAATTTTTAAGTATATAAAAAATCCAAATTATGTTCCATTTTTTGATGCTATAAATTATCCTACTAATTATTTAAATACAATAATTAAATCTTCAAAAATATTAGCTGAAGCGCAAAAAAATAAAATAATATCTGATATAAATCGATCTAAAAAAGGAAAAGAAGAAACAAACAAATATATATATTCAATTCAAAATGAAATAGAAGAATGGTATATAAAAAATTATATTCTTCCATGTAATAAAAAATTAAATATAAATTAAATTATTATAAATTATTAATATTAAACTAATAAACTTAATAAACATATTTAACATATTAACCTGCTAACCAAATAAATTACCAAACTAAATTTATAATTTTTTTGCTAATGATAATGCAATTGCAATTGCTTGTTTTCTATCTTGAATAATTTGACCTGATCTTGATTTTAATTTATTTTGTTTAAATTCTTCCATAACTTTTCTAACCTTTTCTTTTTGTTTTACTGATTTTGCTCTAAATTTTTTTTGTATTTTACTTCTTGATTTAGCTCTTGATTTATTAGTCATTTGTTTTGATTAATTTGATTAATTTACTTAATTTGATTAATTTGATTAATTTGATTAATTTACTTAATTTACTTAATTTACTTAATTTACTTATTTTGATTAATTTGATTAATTTGATTAATTTACTTATTATTAAATTATATATAAAAAAATAAAATATTATAAAATATTATAAAACTATAATTTAATAGTTATAAATAGTTTTAATAAATAGATTAATAATACTAATAAATAGATTAATAATACTAATAAATAGATTAATAAATAAAATATTAATACTAATAAATATTAACAAATATGAGTAAATATAATAATTATAATAATAATAATTATAATAATATTAAATATCATAAAATTATTACTTCAGATAATTCAACTAATTTATTATCAAGAAATGATTTAATAAATGAATTTAAAAAATCTTATGTTGAAGGAAGAAAATACATGATATTTATTGATGAAATATATATTAATAAAAACGTTTATTTTATTTATAATAATAATATTATATCTTATTATTATGATATTCAAAATGACATTTATCCATTTAAATTCAAAATATTAGATCAATTATCATATAACGATTTATTCTATATTTATAATTATTATCTTTATAATAATTATAAATAAAATAAAGTTTTAATTATTTTAAATATATAAATTATATAAAATTTATATAATTTTTTATAAGAAAAAAAATTGAATTTTATTTAATATAATTATAAAAAGAACAATTAAATTAATCAAGTTAAACAAACAAATTCAATCAAATCAACAATGGGTCTTTATTTTAACAATGATAATAATAATAATAATAATATGAATATTGATGAAAATATGAATAATAATTTCAATGATATTTTTGATAGTGAAGAATTTGATTGGAATGCAGCTCCAACTGAATTTGTTGTCCCTCCTGATAATGAACTTCATTTATTAGATAAAGGTGATCTCATAAATAAAGTATTAGAATTATTTGAAAGTCAAGATCGTTTTATTGAAGGATGTATTATGTATAATAATAGTCTAGTAAGATATGAACTTTTAAATGGTGTTGTTTCAATGTATGATAATTCATTGATGGACTTTAAAAGAATTAGATTATCAGATATGAATAAAGAAGATATAGTATATATGCTTTATGGTTGGGACGGTTATGATAATGTCTAATTAAATATGGATGTAAATTTGTTTTAGTTATTTTTACTGATTTTAATATTTTATATTATTTACATATATTTACATATATTTAAAATTATTAACTAAAAAATTAAATAAAAACTAAAAAATTATTAAAATCAATAAAAATATTTTTTTTGCTCTCCAATTATATATTAGTATAAATTATTATAAATTATTATAAATTAGTATAAATTATTATAAATTATTATAAATATAAAAAAAATTGAATTATTTAATTGCTAATTATAAAAGTATTTTAATTATAAAAAGTATTTCAACCATTAAAATGAGTGATTTAGACTATATACAAAAAAGAAAACTTATTAAAAAAATTAATAAAGCGGTTCATTTTGCTAATTATCTTGAACAAAAATTAACAATAGAAGGTAGTATAATATTTAATAATAAATACTATTGGTATATTGTAAATAATAATAAAATAGTAAAATTTTATAATAATAATTATAAAATTTATAATGATAAACCTATTATTGTTACATTATTAAATAATCTTTCAAATTTAATTTTACATTCAATTTACAATGATGTTAATGGAATGGATCTAATTAAGGATTGCAGTTCTAATTGTGGTTGTAAAATACAAGATGAATGAACAACTATATTTATATTGAATATATTTAAAAATAATTATGTTAATTAACTTTAATTTTATAGATAGAACTTACATAATTATTTTTTTGGTTATTTTAAAAAAAATGAATTTTATGATATTTAAATTACGCTTATTAACTTTAAGCATCCGTGTTTGTTCTCTTTTAACTTTCTTTTAACAATTTAAATTTAAAAATGAACCGTCTTACTAAAGATCAGTTACTTGAAAAGATTGGCAGTATTAATCGTCATCTTCTTTATGAAAATGAAGAAGGTAATTTTATCGAAGGTCATACATTCATTAACAATTTACGTTATGAGTATGTGATTAGACATAAAATGATTAGCTACTACTTTGCTTTTGATCCTGAAAGAATTGTATTTAGTAAGAGATTGTCACATCTAACTAGGGCTGAGTTGAGATGGATCTTCGATGATGCATCGGACATTTATGATGGGTGTGATCATGATTGTCCATGCAGAGAGGAACTATTTCAATAGACCTGGTGGGGTGTTTGGTGGGGTGTTTTTGTTGTTTTAATATTTTTCTTTTGGTGGGTGTTTATCTAAATAAAAGGGGGAGTAAAAAAAATAAATAAAAATTCTAACATCTTCTTACGAGGGTGGGGGTAAGTAGTAAGGTTCTCATTAGACCGAAGCTATTTATTTTTTTATAAAAAATTGAATTTTATTTTTTATAATTATAAATCAAATAATCAAATTATTAAATTATCAAATAATTAGATTATTAAGGTAAATAATTAAATTATCAAAGTAATATAAATAATCAAATTATTAAATTATTAAATTATTAATCTTAAAATGAGCTTTAATTATATTCGTATAAAAAGAAATCTTCTTAGAGATATAAATAATGCTGTTCGTCATGCTAAATTTGTAGAAGATGAAGGAGAAAGTTTAACAATAGAAGGTAAAGATATATTGTATGAAAACAAAAATTACTATTATGTATTAAATAATAATAGAATGGTTGATTTCTATATTAATAAAGAAGATGATCATCCTATATTTACTAAATTATTAAATCATCTTTCTGTTGAAGTTTTACAAACAATTTATGATGATGCTGACGGAATGTCATTATTTGATGATTGTGGTCGTGATTGTGGTTGTAAGCAACAAGAAGGAGTTTAAAAAATATATTATGATAGTATGCTAGTATTTTGGTAATATAAAATTTATAAAATAAATACAATAATTATGTAACAGAAAATAATTACAAAGATAGTAATTACATAATTATTTTTTTGTTTTTTGTTTTTTAACTAACTTTTATTTTATTATAAATATAAAATATAATTTAATATAATTTAATATATTAGATAGTTTATAATAATTTTATTACATATAATATTTGTATTACTTTAAATAATTTTATTACTTATAATATTTGTATTACTTTAAATAATAAATTAAATAATAAATTAAACAATAAATTAAATAAATGAGTATTCATAATAGACTTTATAATTGTTATAAAAAGTTATTATCATGTCCTTTAGTTAAATCTAAGGAAGTAAATGAAGAAAATTTAACTGAATTTGAAAATGTATTAAATACATCATTGCCTAATGGAAGTGACGAAGTTGCTATGCATAATTTTTGTAGAAGCATGTATTATAGTAATCCTATTGGATTTGTAAAATATGTAACATATTATAAAAATAAAGTTTCATCACTTATTCTTTGGACAGAAAGTCGAAAATTAGTTCGTCATTTTGGATTACAAGGTTTAGTTCATGTTTCATGGAATAAGGATACAGGAAAATATGTAGTTAATAAATATAGACCTGAATTAAGAAAAGATAATTAAAATACTAAAATATTTAAAATTAAACTATTTTTTTTGTTTATAAAAAAAATAATTTACTATAAACTATATAAATTTAATAATTTTAATAAATTTAATAATAAATTGAATAAATTAAATAATACAATAAACTATACAAACTATAATATACTATAATAAATTCAAATAAAATATATAAACAACATAAACAACATAAACAACATAAATAACATAAACAAAACAATTCATAATGTCATTTTCTTCAATATTAAAATCAGAATTTATAAAAAATACTTTAGAAAAAGCAAAACCATTAATAGACGAAGATAGAAAAAAATATATAAAAATATGGGAGATAACTGATAAATATTGTAAAGAAAATAATTTAATTATTAGTAATAAAAATAAATTATTTAAAATTAAAGATATTGATGAACAATATAATATTTATGCTTTAGATACTTTTTATCATGCTTTATGTTTAACAAATGAATTACATAAAAACTTAGAAGAAAAATTAATAAATTTAAATACAATAAAAATTCATGAAGAATTATGTATTTATATTGATAGTCGTCCATTGATAAATATATTTGCAATAAAAGAATATCCAAATATAAATTATTTACGTATAATTTATCCAATTAAAATAAATGATATTTATTATTTTCCACCAGAAATAGAAATAATAGAAACATATAATGATTTATATAATCCTGCAAAATTTAGTGACTGGGATAAAATATTACATATAGAAGAACCAAAATTATTTGACTTAGTAATAGAAAGAAAAAAAGAAGGAGTTTATGGAGCCGCTGATTGTAAAATTTTAAGAAAAGAAATAGTAGAAATATTAAAAATCGATATAATACAAAAAGTATTGAATTGTAAAAATGATAAATTTAATAATATTATTTTAATAGGTTCGTGGGCTAATAATATTATTCATAAAGGAATATTAAATATCTGTGCTGATGAAGAAAAAATACAAATCATAACAGATAAAAAACCAGAATACATAATTGATATTATTCAATCAAAAATAAATCAAAACAATAAAATAATTGCAAAAAAACAAGATTTAAATATACCAAAAGATTTTCGAACAAATAGAACAACATTATATTTACAAATTAAAACTAATAATGGAATAATAGATAAACCATTTTTAGATATTTTTAATTCTATTGCTTTTGAATTAATTCCATATTATAAATTAGATGGAATTAATATTGCTTCTAAATTTGTAATATTAAAATTTTTATTTATTGATTTATGGATTGTTCGTATAATAGAAAAATTAGGTTATTTAAATAAGACTGTTACAAATGAAAAAATAGAAAGAATTTTAGGATTAATACAAAAATTTAGAAATAAACCACTAGAAATGATTTCATATGCTGGAAGTTATCGTGATTATTCTATTGACAAAAAAATATTTAACTTAAATAATTCATCTTTTAGACAAAAATATATACCTGAAAAATATTTAAAAGATAATGGAAAATATTATACAATTGAAAAAAAATATAAGAAATAATGCTTTAACTTATTATAACTTATTATAACTATTATAACTATTATAACTATTATAACTATTATAACTATTATAACTATTATATTTATTTATAATTCATCATCATAAATAATTTGATCATCTTCATTTTGACCTAATTCTTCTTCATCATAAATAATTTGATCATCTTCATTTTGACCTAATTCTTCTTCATCATCTTCATTATTTTGATTTTTTGAATTAAATGATTTTTCTGAAGTATTTGATTTAATATTTTTTTTAGTTTGAACTTTTTTTTCATCATTTTCATCATCAGATTTTTTTTTAGTAGTTTTAGTTGCTTTAGATTTATTAGATGCTTTAGATGTCTTTTTTGCACTATCTAAATTTTCAAGTTTAGCATCTAATTCATCAGGATTAGATAAGTAATCTTTATATAAGTTATCTAATAATTTGTCTAATGACTTATTACTTTGAATATGTTTATAATATAAACTACATTTTTTAGTTAATAATTTTAATCCTTCTAACATTTTTTTATTATCATCTAAATATTGAGACTTGTTTTCTTTATCTAATTTTTCAGTTAATTCATCTGAAATAATATTTTTATATTCATCAATATCTTTATTAAATATTTTTCTAAAATAATTATATTTAGTAGGTGCTTTTTTTTCTGATGATTTTGAAGTTTTTTCTTCATCTTCAGTTTCTTCATTAGATTTAGTTGCTTTTTTAGTTACTTTTCTAGTTGTTTTTTTAACTTCATTAACTTCATTAACTGCATTGTCTTCATTATCTTTATTATCTTCAATAATATTTTTAACTGCTTTTTTACCTCTAGTTTGCTTAGTTGTAGCTTGCTTTAAATTATCTGACTTAATATTAAATAAATCTAATTTTGTTCCAATAGAATTTAATTCTGATAAAATACTATTTTGACTTTCTACAATTTGATCATTTAATGTTTGATTTTTTTCTAATATTTTCATAATTGGTAATAATGCTTCTTTTAAATCATTAATGGTTAAAACTTTATTATTATTCATTCTGAGTTGTTTATAAATGTTTATTTTAATAAAATTATATTAGTTAAAATTTATAAGTTTTTAATATATATTTTTTTATTACTTTATATTTATACTTTATTATAATAAATTTTCAATTTTTATAAATTATAGTTTTATTGTATTTTATTGTATTTTAATCTATTTTAATACATTATATTTTATAATAATTTAATACATTATATTTTATAATAATTTAATCTAATTTAATACATTATATTTTATAATAATTTAATACATTATATTTTATAATAATTTAATCTAATTTAATACATTATATTTTATAATAATTTATAATATTTTATAATAATTTATAATTAATTCAATTTATAATAATTTATAAATTCATAGACCAATCCATATGTATATCATTTCCATATGAGTTAGAATATGCTGTATAATATTTATTTGGATTTCTTTTTGGTAATGTTTCTACATGATAATCAGAAGCTTCAAAATATCTCCTTAAAATCGATCTATAAACAGATGGATTTTCTCTTGACAATGATAACAAATAAAGTCTTGCATTAATTTCATTTTTAAATTGATTAGGAAAATGTTTTATTAACCATCGAGATGCTCCTCTAATTCTATATTCTGGAATATTACTTATAGGTCTTAAATATAATGTAATATTATTATATTCTTGATTTGCCATTTTTTTAGTTTATTATTTTTATAACTTTTATATATATTGATTATAAAATATTATATGAAAATATGAAATATGAAATTATAAAATTATATAATGAGTATAAATATTAAGTTAGTTGAATTAAAAAATCAAATAACTAAGTCAAATCAATCAACTAAGACAAACCAGTCAAATCAATCAACTAAGACAAATAATACAAATAAGTCAAATCAATCAACTAAATTAAATCATTCAAATATAAATTTTGATAAAGTTAAAATTATTAAAATATTAGGTTCAGGATTTTTAGGAACAACATATTTAGTAAATTATCAAAATAAAAATTATGCTTTAAAAATTCAACATATATTAGAACAAGATAAAAATAAAAATTTTAGAGTAAGAATATGGAGAGAAATAGATTTGTATGATTATATTAAAAAATTGAATTTAGAGGATAAAGAATTTTTTAGTAATTTATATGGTTACAAAATTATAAATAATTGCTTACATAAACAAATAAGAGATAATAAAATAATTAATGACAATAATTTTAAAGAATTAAATAAATTAGATGCTTCTCCTTATTGTATTAAATTTTTAATAGAATATAAAGGTGATATAAATCTTAATACTTTTCTAATAAATAACACCTTAAGTATTAAATTACTTTATTCAATTTGTATTCAATTATGTAAAATAATATTAATACTCTATAAAGGAGGATATTCACATAATGATATAAAACCAGATAACATAATGATAAATAAAACTAAAAATAAATATTTTGTATTTTTAGATAAACAAATTCCATACGAAGGATATCAAATTTCTTTAATCGATTATGGATCTGTATTACATAAAAAACATAATATGAAATATGGAGGTGTTAGAAAACAATTTTTATCTCATCCAGAAGAATGGTTATTTAAAGAATTATTTTATTCTATTATTAATATAATATTTGGTGATACAAAACTTATTAATGATTGTATAAATAAAAAAATAATTTTACCTTATGAAAGAAATGAAAATTTTCATATTGAAGCAATAAGATTAATTTTAATAAATTATCATGAATTTTATAAAAATATTAAAGATAAATATATTAATAAATTTCCAAAGGGAGAAGAACTTTTAAATTTGTTTTATAATAAAATTACAAATAAAAATATAAACCAAATTAATCAACTAATTAATCAAGATAAAAATAAAAAGTATTTTAAACAAATAATTGATAGAATTATAATTGAATTTAAAGTTTTATATCCAAAAGAATATTCAAAATATTTTAAATGGTGTTCATATTATGAATGTATTTTACCAAAAAATATTATGCAAGAAATAATATTAATTAATAATACAAAAGATTTAATATATTATTTTATAAATAAATTAGTTTAATAATTTTATTATTTTGTATTTTATAAAAATTGAATTAGTTATAAAATAAATTATAAAATAAGTTATAAAATGGAGACACAAAATAAGTCAAATAAGTCAAATAAATTAGATACGCCAAATAAATTAGATAATTCAAATAATTCAAATAATTTAGATACGTCAAATAATTCAAATAATTTAGATAATTCAAATAATTCAAATAATTCAAATAATTTAGATAAACAAACTATTAAACAAACTACTAAACAAACTACTAAACAAACTATTAAACAAACTACTAAACTAAATATATTACAAACATTAATTGAAAAATATCCTGATAAAGATTGGAGCTGGTTTTCATTATCTTTTAATCCAAATATAACTTTAGATTTAATTGAAAAAAATTTATATAAAGTAGATTGGAGAAGATTTTCATATAATCCAAATTTAACTGTTGAATTTATAGAAAAATATTCTGACCACGATTGGGACTGGCAATATATTTTTGAAAATTTTGACATATCTTTATCATTCATAAAAAAGCATCATAAATTATTTAAAGATGAAAATATAAATTTTATAAGACATGATTTAACTATTGAATTGATTAAAAAATATAAATTTTTAAGCTATTATATTTATGATAATATAATTAATGAATTTATAGTTATAGATATAAATACTTTTGAAAAATATCCTGGAATATCCTGGAATTATAGTGTTTTATCTCAAAATCATAATTTAACTATAAATATTGTAAATAAATATCCTGATAAACCTTGGAATTGGTCTTTTATATCAAAAAATCCAGGTATAACTTTAGAAATGATTGAAAAAAATATTGATAAACCTTGGGATTGGAAATATATTTCAAGTAATCCTAATCTAACTATAAATTTTATAGAAAAATATATAGATAAACCTTGGGATGCTTCAAATTTATCTAGTAATAAATTTGATAAAAATAATATATTTATTGAAAAATATGGTCATTATCGTCAAGGTGATTTAAAAGTTAGTTCTTTATTATTTCATGTTAAAAAAAGAAGAAATGATATTAAAAAAATATTAAAAAAATATATTTTTATTGATTTAATTGATTTTATGATTAATTTTACTTATTTTAATTAATTAGGATAATAATTAGGATAATATTTATAATAATAGTTTATAATAGTTTATAATATTTATAATAGTTTATAATAGTTTATAATAGTTTATAATAGTTTATAATATTTATAATATTTATAATAGTTTATAATAAATTATAAAAAATGATTAAACACTACAAACGACACAACTAATACAAATAATATAAACAATTTAATTCATCCATAAAATATATAAATTATTTGATGCTCTACTCATAGCTGTATAACTAGATTTAAATAATAATTTTGTTTTTTCTTTTAAATTAATATTAATATCTTTATTGCTTAATACAGAATAATATATACTATTTAAATTTATATATACTGTATTCCATTCACTGCCTTGTGATTTATATAATGTAATACAATATCCATAATTAATTTTTGGATAAAATTTATTAAATTCTCTAAATAATTTTCTATATAACCATTTTTTTTTATTATAAATATATGTTTTTGCCTCTTTAATATAATTATCAGGTATATATAAAATTTTATATATATTTTCTATTAAACCTAATTTTTTTATATGTAAAAGTTGTCCTTTAAAATAAGGTTTTTTATCTAAATATTTGTTTATCTCAGTTTGAATATTTACAGTTTCAGCATTCAATACTATAAATATTTCTCCATTATAAATAGTAGTTATAGTATCTCCATTTAATTTATAAATTTTATCTTTATTATTTTTTAAATTATTATCTAATTTACTGTCTAATTTATTTTCATTTTCTAAATTATTATCTAAACTACTATCTAATTTATTTTCATTTTCTAAACTACTATCTAAACTATTTATTAATTTATTAGTATTATTAGTAGTAAAATTATTAGTATTTAAATTTAAATCTAAATTACTAAAAATATTAGTTTTTAAATTTAAATCGAAATTACATTCTTTTATTTCAACTACATTAATAGGTTTATCTAAACAACATCTATCATTAGTATAAAACCATATTGTTTCTCTATCATTAATTTCTCTATTATTTTCTAAATCTATCTTATCTTGTATCATATAATTTATTTTTTGACAGTTTGCATTAGTATAAGTTAATATAACACTACTTTCTTCATATTTTATTTTTTCAATATAATTATCTATTAAATCTTCATAATTATTATAAATTTTATTTTTATATTCTTTCAATATATTATATGGATATTCAGTTCTAAATTTATTTACTAAATTTACATTATTAGATTTAATGTCAGTTACTAAACTTAATAAATTACTATTTATATTACTCATATGATCATTATTTGATCTCATTACTTGATTTAATTTTGTAATAATCCATTTTTCTTCAACAGCCTTTTGAAATACAATTGAATTTAATTCAGACACTGGAGGCAACTGCCAAAAATCACCTATAAATATAAATTTTAATTTTACCTTAAATTCATTATCAATATGTTCATATAATTTTTGAATATAACCATATAATTCTTTATTTATAGTCGAACATTCATCAAAAATAATAATATCATAATCTCTAACATCATCTAATTTTTTAACATTAAAATCAAATTCTAATACTTCTTTATTATTTATTTTTGGTTCTAACATTAATAATTTATGTATAGTTAAAAAGTCAGCATGAAATTTAATATTAAATTTATTAGATATATTATATAATACTTGTGTAGCTTTGTTTGTAAAAGCACAAAATGCAATTTTCATTTCTGGTTTATCATTAAAAGCATTTACAATAACTGTAGTTTTACCTGAACCACCTGGACCTAATAATAATAAATTAGTTTGATTAGTTTGTTCAACTTCATCATTTTGTTCAACTTTATCATTTTGATCTATTTCTAAATTAATAAATTTTTTTATAATTTCAATACTTTTAATTTGACCTTCGTTTAAATTCATTTTTATTATTTAACTTATTTAACTTATATATTCTATATTTCTTATTCATTTTTTATATTTACATTGTTTTTATAATATTTATTTAACTTATTTAACTATTTAACTTATTAATATATACATTAAAATTAAACAAAAAAATATATCAAATGAGAAGCTTTAAAGAAATTTCAATTTCTCTAATAATAGTATTAACTATAATGCTTATATTTGAATTTTATTATGCTGAAAAAAAAGAGAAAGAAATTAATCATTTACACCATTTACTATATAAATGTAATAAAAAAAATATGACTTTATATAATCATAAATTACATGATATGATAGAAAAAAGAAAAAACTTTACACCAAAAAAATTAGCTAAATCATCAATTATAGGATTTATAAGAGGATGTTTAACAGGCGCTTTAATAAATGGTATTGAAGGTGCTGCTACAGGTGGTGTTGTTTTTGCAATAATAAATCCTTTAATTAATGCTTGTGAATATCATTTATAATAATTTATAATAATTTATAGTATTTATAGTATTTATAATAATTTATAATAATTTATAATAATTTATAGTATTTAAATTAGTTAAATATTTTTTAATAATAAAATTATATTTACATAAAATATAGATAAAATTAAAAATTAGTTTAAACAAAAAAGTATTATTATATTATAATTTTATTTATAATATAATAATTCCCCGACATAAATATATATAATATATCTATATCTAATTTATTTAATATTTTTTAATTATCTTAAATTATTATAATTTACATAAATTGTATATCTATAAGATCTTCAACATCAATATATATTTCGACAGATCCACCAAAATTTTTATAAATTTCGTTGTTAATAGAAATCATACTTAATGCTAAAGATTAATTAAATTTTAAATAAATTTGTTTAAATTGATTAATTAGTAAAATAGTTTATATATTTAAGTATATAAAATATTTTATAGTTAATATTTATAATTTTATATAATTAAATTCAATTTTTTTAAAATATACATATATTTAATATTTGATTATAATTAAATTATATAAATATTAAGTTTTTTAATAATATCCCAAATTATACTATTTTCTATCCATAAAAATGTTTCAATTTTATCAGGTAATTCTTCTACAATATTTTTAGATAAATATTCCCATTTTTGATTATTATATGCATCTTCATTATTACCATATTTATGATAATTATATTTATTTTTTGTATAAAATACACAACCATATTTATAATCTATATAATGATAATGTTTATATTCTAATGTAAAATTATCATTTTTATTAAGTGTTAATCTAATAAATTGTTTATATTTTTTGTTTTGTTTGTTTTGTTTGGTTTGATTATTTTGATTATTTTGATTATTTTGTTTCAATTTATTTTGTTTATCATTATTATTTATTTTATTAGTTTTATTAGTTTGACTAGTTTGACTAGTTTGACTAGTTTGACTAGTTTGACTAGTTTGACTAGTTTGACTAGTTTGACTAGTTTGACTAGTTTGACTAGTTTGATTATTATCAAAATTATTAAATAATAGTTTATCCATATCATAATATTCATATGTTATAGTTATTTCATCTTCATCATATTCTACATTATTATATAAATTAATAGACATTAATATTGTATTGTATATATTTTCATACTCTTCAACTTTAATATTTTTATTATATGATAAAATATTATATAAAATATTTTTTAATTCTTCATTATTTTCAAATATAATTTTATTATCATTATTATCACTAATTTTATTATCACTAATTTTATTATCACTAATATTACTATTTTCAATAATTTTATTTTCACTAATATTACTATTTTCAATAATTTTATTTTCACTAATAATTTGATTATTTTCACTATTTTCATTATTTTTCATACTTCCATATAATTCATAGTCATAATTATCAATAAAAGGAAAATTTTGTAAAACATTATAAATATTATTACCCATTTTTATTATAATAATTGAAATTAAATTATAAATTATATAATATATTTTTAATATAGTTTTATAATATTATATTACAACTTATTAAAAAAATATATAAAAATATATATAAAATTAAATGTCATTAATAAAAAAATTAAGAGAACCTCGAATTATAGGTATTGCAATATTTGATTTATTATTAGCAATAATTATTACAGCATATATTTTTTATAAATTAGGATATGATTATAAAATAGGTGTATTATTATCTATACCATTAGGAATTATAATACATTATTTATTTGGTATAGATACAACATTAAATTATTATTTAGGTATATCTGAAAAACCAAAAGAATAAAAAAATAATTTATATATATTATAACTATTTATCTATTAGAACTAATAATTATATATTATCTATTTATATCTAAATTAACAAACATTTTCTAATTGACTAGTTAGACGCTCTCTATTAAATGATTTTTCATTTACTAACCAATCAATTAATGTATTTTTTTGACAATCAACAAACTGTTGTTTATCTAAATTGTTAATTTCAATATTATCTTCTAATTCTTTTGAATAATATTCATATGCTTTTTGTTGTTGTTCATTTAATTCGATAGTTTCATACTTTTTGAATACAGTTTTTGGTCCAATTTTAGTAGTTTTATTACAAAAGTCACAACCTAAAATAACAGCAATTTTTCTTATGTCATTAATACTTTTATTTTCACCAATTTGTTCTAAAATATTTTCTTGAGTATAAACATATATTTTTTTATCTCTTGCATTACGTCTATAAAATTTTTTACATCCAAAAGCAATTAAATCAGTATCATTAGAAAAACAACCATCAACATAATCATTTTTTTCTAAATATGAACACATATATTCGCCTTCATAAGTTTTTGGTGCTTCTAAATATTTAATATTTAAACAGTCAAAAATAAATTTAATATCATTAATCATTTCTGCATTAACTGAAAATGCTTGTTTTTCTAACATATTTTTTTTATCTTCATTAATATCTTTATTATTATCTTCTTCATCATCACTTATTAATTTTTCTTCTTCTAATATTTTTTTTGCTTTTTCTTTAATCAATTGTCTTTTTTTAACTTCCTCATATTTTATAGGATTATGATATGTTTCATCTGATTTTTTATTATAATCAAAACATCCAATAATTTCAACTTTATTTTTAGCTAATTGAATTATATTTGCTAACATGACTGAAATATGAACTGTTGATTTTCCATTTTTATCTGTTAATGTTTTAATATTTTTAGTTCCTAATGCGGCTCTCCAAAGTTCAGACATAATATCAAAAGCAATTCTAGTATTTTTTATATCTTTAAAATTAATTGTTTTAATTGATTTAAATGTTTTACTAAAATTTTTAATACCCATTTTATATATTTTATATATTGTATATATTGTATATATTGTATATATTGTATATATTGTATATATTGTATATTTTATAATTATAATTATAATAATTTTATATTCAATTTTTATATTTAAATCAATTTATTATATTTGAATTTTTATAATTTATAGTTACTATATTAGTTTGTATTAAATTAGATTAGTTTATATTAGTTTAAAACAAATATAATGAAATTATAAAAAAAATTATAAATAGATTTACACCTACTTATAATAAAATAAATTAAAACACACTAAAATTACCAAATACCACCAAATTAAATAATATCAGTTACACTTACATGTCCATTATAATTATTTATAAGTGTTTGTTCATAATGAGTTCCAGAATAAAATCTTAGAGATACAGAGTTTTCAATTAATTCGTTAAATTTATCTAATATAGATAATTTAGTCATAACTGTATGTATATCAGAGATTGAAATTAGATTAGAAATATAAAATTCGTTAAATTGATCAACGGTTTTATAAACTAAAATTGGAACACCTTCATAAACAACAATTAATGACTTTTTACTTTCACTAATCTTTCTCTTATAAACACTACAAACTATTTTTGTTTCTCCATTTCTAATATTTAATTGTAAAATTTTAAATCTAGAAGTTTGTAACCAATTATTTAAACAAGCATCAACATTGAAATGTTTAAATCCACTCTCGTCAGTTTCATAAAAATCGTCATTATCACAATATCCATTAAAATCTCTAAAATACAAAAAGTTTGCAATTAAAGATCTTAAGTTTTGAGGAATATTTAATATTGTATCTTGATGCATATTTAAAAATATATCTTGAAATACATCATTTTGACAATTATTACTTTTTTCTTCGAGAACTTTGATTTCAATTTCAGCACCCATTTTAATTTTGTTTTTTTAATATAATAATTATTTAAAAAAATCAATTTTTTATTATTTGTCATTTAATTAATTTAATTGTTTAATTTAGTTGTTTAATTTAAACTATTTAGTTAATTTAAACTATTTAGTTAATTTAAACTATTTAGTTAATTTAAACTATTTATTTTAAATAAATTAACTCAATAATTTATAAAAAATTAATAACATAATTTAAACATCAGACATTATATTATCTTTATATAAAATTGCATATGTTTGTTCATCATTGTTTAATAATAATTTATTCATATAAGGATAAATTGTTAATTCTTGATTAGATGGAAATACATCTTCATCTATTTTATCTTCTAACCAGTCTATTGATATATTGTATATTAATTCTTTATTTATAATAGGATTAAAAAATGAACTAATTTTTGGTCTTAAATTTATTTCAACTAAATTATTTATTATTACACCGTCATCATTTTTAATTAAAATATAAGCATTTCTATTAAAATATCCTGGTGAAATGTATAATACAAAAAGTTCTATATTTGCTGATTTACAATATTCAGCATCAGCTTTCCAAAATCCTGTTAATTGTTTATATTCTAAAACTCTAGAATAAAAAATTATAATTATTAAAAATACTATTATTACAGCAGCTAATTCATTTGATTTCATTTTATATGATTTTACTAAATTATTGATAATATATATTAGTTAATTTTATTTTTTGATTATATACTAAAATTATATTTTAAAATTTATTTATATACTAAAATTATATTTTAAAATTTATTTATATACTAAAATTATATTTAAATGTTTATATACTAAAATTTTATTTTAAAATTAAGTTAAATTAAATTTATTAAAATACAAAATGAATAAAATATTAGGATTTAATGAAACACAAAATATACCTAATATACAATTAGATAGTAAATTAAAATATACAGAAATAAACAAAAATGATAATTCCAAATTTTTAAATCATTTAAATATATTAAATAATAAAATAGAAGAAATGAATAATAAATTAAACATAATAGATAACACCAATAATTTTAATATTAACAATATAATTGATAAAATATCTGATACAAATATAACAAATAATAAAAAAATATTTGAAACAAATATTAAATTAGATATTATAAATAATAAATTAGATATTTTAATTGATAAATTTGATAATTTAAATAGTTTAAATAACAAATTTGATAATTTAAATAATTTAATTACTAATAATATTAACTCATATAATAATTATAATAATTTATCTACTAATAATATTAACCAATATAATAATCTATCTACTAATGATAATTTAATTACTGATAATACTGATAATACTACTAATACAAACAAAATAATTATAGATGAAACTAATATTGATTTTCCTACAGAATTTCTAAATATTTCAAATAAAGAAAATAATTTAGATAATTTAAACGAAATAAATAATTTAAACGAAATAAACGAAATAAATAATTTAAACGAAATAAACGAAATAAATAATTCATTTATAATTGATGAAAATAATTCATTTATAATTGATGAAAATAATTCATTTATACAATTAAAAAATATATTTAATATATTAAATAACAAAATTAGTCAAAATAATAATAAAATTCATATTGAAGAAATTGATTTACTTGAAGATAACGAAATTGAAAGTAAATTACTTGAAGAACCCAAAATAGAAGATAATATAAATATGACAGAAATAATTGACCAACAAAAAAATGAAAAAGAATTTTACACAATTGATGAAATACTAATTAAATCAAAAAGTCAAGAAAATACTATTAATATTATAGATTGTAATGAAATAAAAGAAGATGTTAGTTTATTACTTAAAGAAAAAAATAAACATACAAAAAGATATAGAAGAAAAAGTGTTGATTTAAGATTAATTGAAGAAAGTATGAATAATGAAGAAGATGAAACTGTTATAGCATTGAATAAAATTATTCTTGAAGACAATAAAAAATCAAATAGTTTGATTGAATTGCCTAAGTTGATTGAATTAAATGATTTACCTAATTTGAATGAATTAAATGATTTAGAAAATTTGAATGATTTAGAAAATTTGAATGATTTAGACAATCAAGACAATCAAGACAATCAAGACAATCAAGACAATCAAGACAATGATATTTTTATTACTAAACCAAAAAGAAAAAAATCAAAAGTAAATAGAAAAAAAAGATAAAATTATAAAAATTACAAAAATAATATAAATTATAAATTATTTAATCTCCCATGTAATTGTTGAATTTGTTTAGTCAAAGAATTTCTATCAATATTAAATTGTTCTGTTTTATGTTTTAATTCGTTTTCCAAGTTATTTATTTTTTTTATTAATTCATCATTATTTATTAAATTTTTATAATCAGTATTGTTAAACATATTAATATATTTTTCATTTTCTAATTTTATTTTTTCAAAATCTAAAGTAATTAAATCAACATTTTCAGTTAATTGTTTATTTTTTTGTATTAAATCCTCATTATCTTTTATTGTTTGAATAATTTTATCATTTAATAATTCATTTTCTTCATTTAATAATTTTTGATTTTCTTTTATATTTTCATAATCTTTTTTGTATTCATTATGTATATTTATTAAATCACTATATTTATTATTAAGTATATTGAAATCTATCATAATACTTTTTTTATTTTCTTTTAAATTATTTTCCTGTTCCAATAATATTTTTTTAAATTCTATAATTTCTATTTCTTTTTCAGCTAATTCATTTTCTTTATTAATATTTTCATTTTTCTTAGATAAAATCATCATTTCATTTGAAACTAATTCATTTTCTTTTTCTAAAATTTCCTGTAATTTTTCTTTTCCTGTATTTTCTTTTTCTAAAATTTCTTTTTCTTTTTCAAATATTCTTTTAACTATATTATTAATTTCTTTTAATTTAGATATTTTAGTTTCATTATTTAAATTACTTAAATTATTTAAATTACTTAAATTATTTGAATAATTATCGCAAGAATATGAACGCGTAAATCGATTTTTAATATTTTCATTTCCATTTATGTTATTATTTTCTAAATCATTTATATTATCAAATAAATTATTTTCTCTTTTATCATTTTTATCTAAATCACCCAACTCACTCAACTCATTCAAACCACCCAAACCACTTAAATTATTAAATAATTCTAATTTTTCTATATATTCTTTTTCATTAATTAAATCTTTTAATTCATTAATTGTATTTTCTAAATCATTTATTTTTTTATTAAAATTTATAGCTTCTTTATTTAATTTTCCAATTTCATTAGTATAAAATGTTATTTCTGTATTTAATTGAACAATTTTATTAGCATGATTTGTTCGCAATTCATCTATTTTTATTTCGTAAGAAATTCGCAATTCATCTATTTTTTTATCATATTTTTCTTGTAATTTCCATGTCGCTTCTACAATTCTTTCTTTTTCAAATTGCTCTTGTTTTTTTTCAAAATCTTTTTTTGTATTTAGTATTTCTTCATTAAATTTATCACTTAGTAAAATATTTTCTTGATAATTTTTATTTTCATCACGCAATTTATTAATTTCATTAATTAAATCATGATTTTCTTTTAACATATTATCTAAATTTTTTCTAAATTCGCTTTGTTTTTGTTCTAATTCTTGTCTTAATTGTAATTGCAATGCTTCATTTATTTTTTGATTTTCAAATATTCTTTCTTCCCATGTTTTTTCCTTTTCTTTCATTAATTCTTCTCTCTCTTTTAAAACATTTTGCAACTTTTTAATTTCATCAAAATCAGACGTATTTCCAATTTTAGATTTTAAAGTTTTAATTTCTTCTTTTAACATATTAATTATTCTTTCACTTGTATCTTGATTTATATGAACAGAATTAATAATTTTTTTAGCATTACGAGCATAACGCAAAGTATTTAAATTTTCATTATAATGTATTGAAGCTGGTGAAACATTTGCTATCATATATGTTTTTGAATTTCCGCCTAAACTTTCTTTTAATATCCAAGTCAATATACTGTCACGAAATGGAATATGTCCATCTGTTTTTTTTCCTTTATTCGATGTTTCAGCTAAACGACTAATAACTAATCCTAATGTGCTTAATGAAGCATTAATATTTATTGCCTCTTTTAAATTTACACCTTTTACACCACTTAATGAAATTTTTTCACTTCCAGCTAAATCAACAATATTAATTTTACTTGTAGTTTCTGTTCCATCTGTTGTATTAATTTGATTAAATATAATAGTTAAAATTGCATGACTTCTACTACTTCGATCATTTAATAGTGTGCTTGCAATTGTTCTTTCTTTATTTCCTTGTTCGATTAATTTTTTAATTAATAATGCACTACTAATATTTATAGAAGTTAATCCTTCAACATAAGGACCATATTCAGGATGTTCTCTAATTTGCGGTATTGTATCTGACTTATGTGAAGATAATAAATCTCTAATTTTTTCAGAATAAATTTCGAAATAAGAAATATCTATTTTATATTGCATATTATTATTTAAATTATTTTTTTGTAATTGTTGATCAAATAATGATTGAGAAATTCTGGGTATTAAACCTAATTCATTATTATATCCCATAATAGTATGCGTTTTACCAGAACCAGAAATACCATATGCAAAAATACAACAATTATAACCATTAAATGCATGATCTATTATTTTTTTTCCAACATTATCATATATATTTTGTTGTGTTGTTTCTCTATCATAAACATAATCATATTGAAAATCTTTTGATTTATTATCTTCAGGATTAATTAAACTAATTTTATTTTTATCTACTAAAATAATATTTTTTACATTATTTATTATTTCTTTTTGAGATAACGGTCTAACTCTAATATTAACTTCAACCGGTGATGACTCAGGTAGTGAAATACATGACATTAATTTATAATATTTTATAATATTGATAATATTTTATAATATTGTAAATTTTGAATTTTATATATATTATTATTAAATATATTAAATATAATAAATATAAACCAAAATAGTAAATTATACTATAAACCAAAATAGTAAATTATAAAATATGTCTGAAATTCAAACAAATAATTTAATTATTTTAAATCAAACAAATGAAACAATTGAAACAAATCAAAACAAATCAAAAACAAATATTGGAAAAAGATGGACTAAAGAAGAAGAAGCTAAAATGATTAAATCTTATAATGAAGAAAAATTAGATATAATTGAAATTGCAAAAAATCATAATAGATTACCAAGAGCAATATCTATGAGATTAGTTTTACATAAAATTATTAAAGAAGAACAAGAAGCAAGAGGATATTCTGAATATAAAAAAAGTGAATATTATAAACAACAATTAAAATTAAAAAAAGAAGAAAAAGATAATACACAAAATGAAACAAAAAATTTAGATAATTTAGAAAATTTAGAAAATTCAGATAATGAAAATAGTGTATCAAACATATTAAATATAATTTATAAAGAAATTAAAGAAAACTATAGTAAAAATGATAAGATTGATAAAATAACAGAAGAAATAATGCAGTTAAAATATTTATTAAATAATGTTTATGAACAAAACAAAAAAATAATTAATTGTTTATCTGAGAATAAAATGTATTTATAATTTATTATAATATTCTATAATTTATTATAATATTCTATAATTTATTATAATATTCTATAATTTATTTATAATATTCTATAATTTATTTAAAATAATTTATTTAAAATAAGTAAAATATATTCTATTCATTTAATAAAATAGATAAAATTCTAGGTTTTTCTAACCATCTATAAATATAATAATTTATATTATTTTTTTCTTCAATAATATCTAAAACATTTTTTTTATTATATTGTGTATCTGAAATTAAATTTTTATTAGCATTTACACCATTATCAAATGCATCATATTCATCAGTCCATATACTATTTTTTTTATAATTTCTAATTAAACATGGTTCAGGATTATATTTTTGCCATATATTTGGTAATTGTGAAATATATAAATTATATATATTATAATCATTTGTGGTTAAATTAATGTTTAAATCTTTATTTTTTGGGTCAATCATTGTCAGTGCGATTAATGAAACTCCATGTGGTCTATTCATATAATTTCTTATTTTATCTAATGAAATGGTTTCATTATTAACATTAATTTTTGTATATGAAGACAATTCTTTTATATTATATTCCATTTTTATTATAATTGTTTATAATTTAAAAGTATATATGTATTATTTTTTTAATTTATAATAAATTTTATAATATTTTTATAATATTTTAATTATAATTTCTTATTTTATAATAACTTAAAATTAGTTAGTAATTATAAAAAAAATGAAAATATTATAACTTTAATATTCTTATTCGTAAGAAAACCCGCTTTCGTCTTCTTTTGATTTTCTAAAAAAACTTCAAAAAAACGCAATTCATGTCTTCTTCTAATAAAATTGATTACTCTAGTTGTAAAACTACAGAACATTTTCTAATGTTCATGAATCAAAATAATATTTTGTTTTCATATCAAGCAAAACAATTTTTAGATGAACATAAAGAAATCCCTTTTGTAGTTACAAATTATATGGGTGCCAAACCTGCAAGATATGTTTCTGATGATTTTATTGCTGTTATCACTACTAGTGATAATAAACAATATATTATTAGAACATACTTGAAGTCTGAAAGTTTCTATTTATTTGAAACACAAGACCATTATGAATGTTTTCTGGGAGAAAATATTTGTAATTTAGGTGGTTATGACAATTCTCCAAAGTTGTTCAACTATAGTAACTTCAAACCATGAGCGCGGAAAATATTTTTGTTGATTTCATATGATTGTATATGTATTTTAGTATGTGTATTTTTACATTTATTTTAATCTTTATAATCCTTTATTCTTGTTTTACTCTTTTATTCTATTTAATCTTTAATAATCCTAAAAAAAATTAAAAAAGAAATAAAAATATATAAAATGAAAAAGTAAATAAAAAATAAAAAATATGAAATCAACAAAAATATTTTTTTGTTTTTTTTGGCAATTATAAAAAAAATGAAAATATTATAACTTAGATATTCTTATTCGTAAGAAAATCCGCTTTCGTCTTCTTTTGATTTTCTAAAAAAAACTTCAAAAAAACGCAATTATGTCTGTTGAAAATAAAATTAACTTTGCACACTGTAGTTCAACTCAAGATTTTCTTCACTTTAGTGAGGAGAATTCCATAGTTGAACGTCAGTCTGCTGAGGACTTTTTAAGTTCTAACAGAGATATTCCATTTGTTATTAGATTATGCAGTTATTCTAATGACGCTGTTAATTTTGGTGATAATGTCTATGCGATGTCGAGATTTTACTCTGAAAAGAGTATGTTTATTCATACTCTTATCAGAGCAGAACTTGACTCGGGTAGATTTTTCGCCTTTAAAAATGAAACAGCTTTGCTCAATTCCAAACAATTTGATGCAAGTGGTTTAATATGGACAGCAATTGGCACAGGACCTCAACTGTGTTATTTTGCCGACTTTATGAACTAAAAATGGAAAGGGAAATATTTTTGTTGATTTCATATGATTGTATATGTATTTTAGTATGTGTATTTTTACATTTATTTTAATCTTTATAATCCTTTATTCTTGTTTTACTCTTTTATTCTATTTAATCTTTATTAATCCTAAAAAAAATTAAAAAAAGAAATAAAAATATATAAAATAGAAAAGTAAATAAAAAATAAAAAATATGAAATCAACAAAAATATTTTTTGTTTTTTCTTTTTTGTATATAATTTAAGTTAAATTTAAAATATATAATTTAATATATTAATATAAAATACAATAATTTAAAATACAATAAAATGTCTTCTTATGATAAAAACGAAAAAAACGAAAAAAAACAAATTTCAGTAGAACAAGCTCAAGAACAAATTAATAAATATGAAAAGATATTTAATGAAAAAAATACAAATGTTTTACAATTAAAGGATAAATTGATTTTAGCACAAGAAGAAAGATCAATTGCACAACAAGAATATTTTTCTGTAAAAGAACAATATTTATTATCTATTATTACTGCTTTACAAGAAAAGAAAAATAAAAAAGAGGACGTAGTTGATTTAATTAGATAGTATATTGTTTTATATTGTTTTATATTGTTTTATAATTATACTTAAAAATAAAAAAATTGTAAAATACTCAATAATAAATTTAAATAATAAGATATGTTTTGTTCATACTTACTAAATAATTTTATTATCTTTATTATCAAATCATTAAATTAATATAAAGCGTTATAAATTATAATAATTTGAAATGATAATTGTATTTTACATTTAAGTAAATATAAATTCATTTTTTTTAAAATTACCATTTTGATAATTTTCAAACTATTTACAATGTGATTTAATATAAGCTTCATTAACACCAGTAATTTCGCATATTAAATGTGTAAAAACACCAGTAAAGAAAAGAGAAATTTCCATTGCATGTTTTTTATTCCATTCTTTACATTCTTTAGGAACTTCAACAGTTGCAATTCCATATGCTTTCATAATTGCAACTATTATAACACCAATTATTAAAACTATAAAACCAGTTATAATTGCTTCAGTTAATACATTCATTTTTTTGTAATTTGTATAATTTGTATAATTTGTAAATTATTATATTTATAAATTAAAAAAAATATAAAAAATATAATAATTTATAATAAGTTTATAATAAGTTTATAATAAGTTTATAATAAGTTTATAATAATTTATAATAATTTATAATAAGTTTATAATAAGTTTATAATAAGTTTATAATAATTTATAATAATTTATAATAATTTATAATAAGTTTATAATAAGTTTATAATAAGTTTATAATAATTTATAATAAGTTTATAATAATTTATAATAAGTTTATAATAAGTTTATAATAAGTTTATAATAATTTATAATAAGTTTATAATAAGTTTAATTTACAAATAATTACAAATAATTACAAATAATCAAATGCTTATTATTAATTTCATTACCAATTCGATTACCATATAATTTAAATTTATATTTTTTATCATATTCTCCTTTAATATAATCTTTATATAAACTAACTATATAATCTGTTTTTCCGATAATCATTAGACATTTAATTTTTGTAGATTTAAATAATATGGATAATTTTTCTTGTTCTTTTTTATCAAATTTACAATAACCATAATCAGTAAATTCACTATCATATGGTGGATCTAAAAACATAAAATTATTTTCATCATTATAATTTTCAAATATATATTCATAACTTTTATTTAATATTTCAGTCTTACTTAATAATTTTTCGTATTCATTATTTTTTAATATTTCATAATTAATACTTTTATATTTACCAAAAGGAATATTAAATTTTCCATCTTTATTATATCTAAGCATACCTCTATAGCATGTTTTTCTTTGATAATAAAATGTTTTAGCATTTTCTAATTTATGATTAATATTATTTTCTAATTTATGATTAATATTATTTTCTAATTTATGATTAATATTATTTTCTAATTTATGATTAATATTATTTTCTGTATCTAAATTATTAGAATAATCTCTAATTTTATAGTATGTTGTTTCATCATTTTTATTTTCTTGCATAAATTTATAAATTTCATTTGATTTACCTTCTGCAATACATTGATAAAAGTCAATTAATTCTTTATGAACATCATTAATAACAGCATTTTCAGGATTTAAATAAAAATATAATGATCCTCCTCCAATAAATGGTTCTAAATATATTTTATAATTTTGTGGTATAAATTGTTCAAAATATTTTATCTCATCACTTTTACCACCACTCCATTTTATAAGTGGGGTTAAATGTATTTTATTATGTGAGTTATTTGAATTATTTAAATTATTTGAAATATTTGACATATTTGAATTATTTAAATTATTTGACATATCTAAATTATTTAACTTACTTTCATCATGATTATTTTTATATAAATTTATCAAACTTATCAAATTTATTAATTCATCTTTATTTTTATTACTATAATTTTTAATTTTATATTTTTTACATAATTCAATTAATTGATTTTTTTTTAATTTTTTAATTTCTTGTTTTTGTTCTTTATTTTCTAAATTACTATTTTTATTTTCATTTTCACTAATATTTTCTTTGCTGTCTAAATTATTAAAATTACTATTTTTATTATCCAAAATATTATCTTCATCAAATTTAAACATTTTTTTTACAATATAATTAATAAAATATTTAAATTCATTTTCATTATTAAATTGTATATTTATTCCTAATATTTGAAAATAATCATTTATACCAACTATATAATTTTTTATACTGTCGAATTTTTTCATAATATAAACAGGAATATTTTTTTTAGTATAAAATCTTAAATATAATAATGACATTTTTATTTCATAGTCTGGATATGTTTTTTCTAGTATATTTTTTATTTCTAAACATTTATTAATTGTTGATTTTGTTTTTTCAGTATCTAATTTTAAATTAGCTTTTATTTCAGTATAAAATATAATTTTGTTAATTTCATCTTTAAATAAATGATCTTTTTCTTTTATATTTTTTTCATTTTTTTCTTTTATATTTATTAATTTATTATTATAATTTTGTATTATATCAATTAAACATTTTTCAAGTCCTATTCCTAATTTTATACAATCACTTTGTGATAATTTTGAATTAATTAAATAAGATAATGAATAAAAGTCTTTTTTTTGATTAGAAATACAATTTTTTATATATTCATTATTGTCTATAATATTATTCAAATTATTCAAATAATTCAAATTATTCAATAAATCAGACATTAGTCAATTATTTAATTATTTATTTTTTATATTTTTTATATTTTCTATTTTTTTAGTTACTTGATTTTATATAATTTGATTATATATAATTTGATTATATTTTATATTTATAGTTTAATTATATTCAATATTTATAATTTATAATTAAAAAAAACAAATTAAAATATGTTAAAATAACTTAAATTCCTTTCACAAACAAATACTTTTATGATTATTGTAATCTATTTTTTGACATATTTTATTACAATATAATATTTTTTTACATTTAGAACATTTACTCAATTTTAATTGATTTGAATTATGGTTACATAAATTACAATAATTAATATTATTATTTTTTCTAACAAATTCAATATCATTTATTAATTCTGAAATATATTTATATTCTATATCTTTAGAACATTCTTTAAATGGTATAAATTCAATATATCCAATATAATTAATTAAATTTTCTTCACCAATATAATTTTCTAATAAAATATCAACTGCATTATTTTTACAAATCCAAACATATCTTTCTGAATTTTCAAATACAATTTTCTTTTTTTCAAAAAATTCATTTACATTTTTTTTAAATATTATAACTAAATGTAATATTATATTTGATTTATTGTTTAATTCATTAGTTATATCACCTTTTCCTATTGTATGTGAATATAATATATCATCTTGATTAAATATATATTTTGTATTTTTAGTTTCTAAACTATTTTTAGTTTCTAAACTATTTTTAGTTTCTAAACTAAATTCATCATCAAAATATATAATATTAGGATAATTTATATTATTTAAATTAGATGAACTTAAAAATATATTTGTATAATCCATATAATTAATTTTTATATTATTTTTATTAAAAATTCTATATTTACTTACTATTAAATTAGGCAAATGATTTTTGTATTTATGATAAACATTATATAAATTTTCCATTTCTTCTATATTATTTTTATCCATAATAGGAGAAATATAAATTTCAATAATTTTAGAATATTGTGACAAATTTATATTATTTATTTCTCCATAAGTAAATGAAATATCTAATTTTATGTTTTCTAAAAATGAATTAATTTTTTTTAATATAATAAATTTTATATTAGTTTGATGTTCATTTGTATTTTCTATAAGTCTATCATAAATATATGACCACCAATTAACTAATTTCATCCAAAATAAGTCATATTTTTCATTTGTGGTGTTTGTAATACTTAAATTACTTAAATTACTTAAATTACTTAAATTATTTTCTAAAATATTATTTTCCATTAGAATTTATTTTAAATAGATATTTAGAATTTATTTTAAATAGATATTTAGAAATTAAATATAATTCAAATATAATTATTAAATAGATATTTAGAAATTAAATATAATTCAAATATAATTATTAAATAGATATTTAGAAATTAAATATAATTCAAATATAATTATTAAATAGATATTTAGAAATTAAATATAATTATTAAATATAATAATTTATATCTATAATGTGTGGAATATATTTATATGCAAATTTAAAATCAATTTTTACAAATAAATCAAATACAAATACAACAAATTATAATAATCCATTTAATAGTTTAACACATAGAGGACCAGACAACTTTAAAAATATAAAATTAGAAAATGAAAATATTTCATTATCATTTTATAGATTGGCTATTGTTGGTGATCAAAATATTTCACAACCATTTGAAAAAAATGGAGTTTATGTTGTAGCAAATGCAGAAATATATAATTATAAACATTTAAGAATGATTTATGGCATACCAGAAAATGAAATGAAAACAGGAAGTGACTGCGAAATTATCTTGCATTTATATTTAAAATTAGGTATAGAAAAATTAGTTAATTTACTAGATGGAGAATTTGCATTTGTAATTATTGATACTAATACAAAGCAAATATATTTTGCAAGAGATATATTTGGAGTTAAACCATTATATTATAGTTTAACTCAAGATGAATTATTTATTTCAAGTGAAATAAAAGGCATACATATAAACTCCAATCATGTCTTACCTAGAAAAATATATAATTTATCATATTTATCAAATTTGTCAAACAAACCTATATTAAGCATAATAGATTATTATAATTTAAAATATGAACCAAATCCATATAGTAGTAATTTTAAAATTTTTCAATCATTAAGATTAGCCGTAGAAAAAAGAATTAAACAAGCTAATGAAAATGTAGAAGTAGGATTTTTATTATCAGGTGGTTTAGACAGTAGCTTAACGACTAGTTTAGCACTTGAATATTATTCTAAACAACAAAATAAATATAAACCACACTTATATACTATTGGATTTGAAGAAAATGCACCTGACATTATTTCTGCAAAAATAATGATTGAATGGTTTAAAAATAAATATGGGCCTGATAGTTTTTACTGGCATTTAGTAATTTTACCTATTTCAAAAGGTATTAATGCTTTATCTAATGTTATATGGCATTTAGAAACATACGATACTACAACAATTAGAGCAAGCACACCTATGTTTTTATTATCACAATATATAAAAGAAACCACCCCAAATGTAAAAATAATTATTAGTGGAGAAGGTAGTGATGAACTTTTTGGAGGATATTTATATTTTAATTATGCGCCAAATAATTTTGCATTCAGAAGTGAAATTATTCAGTTATTAAATAATTTATATTTATATGATGTATTAAGAGCAGATAGAACTACTGCAGCATTTAGTTTAGAAATTAGACCTCCATTTTTAGATAAAGAATTAATTGAAACTGTATTAACAAGTTCAAATTTAGTTCATGATAATAATTATACAAAAAAGTTATTACGTGATTGCGTTAAACCATATAATTTATTACCAGACAATATTTTATATGGAAAAAAAGAAGCATTTAGCGATGCAGTTGGTTATAGTTGGAAAAATTCTATATCCATTTATTGTAATGAATTATATGGAAATATAAGAACAAATATAAACATTTCTAATGAATTATATGGAAATATAAAAACAAACACAAACACAAATATATCACAAGAAAAAAAATTAGAACATAAATTTTATGAAAATATTTTAAATATTACAAAAATTATACCTGAAACAGATGAACAATATCATTATCAAAAAATATTTTATCAACATTTTGGTAATCAGTTTTATTTATTAAATCAATACTGGTTACCAAATCAACAATGGATTAAAACTGGATCAGAACCAAGTGCAACTATTTTAAACTGTTATAAAAAAGAATAATTTGATTAATTTGATTAATTTGATTAAATTATACAATTTACTTAAAATATATATTTTTTTTTATCCAAATTTATATAAATTATTTATATTAGTTGTATAATTTTTATAACTTATGTTATTTTTATAACTTATGTTATTTTTATAACTTATGTTATTTTTATAATTATAATATTTGTCATCATTAATTAAATTATTTATGTAGTTTGAAATATTAATATTTTTTTTACTATTATTAGACAAATTATTCAAGTTACACAAATTACTATTATTAGACAAATTATTCAAGTTACACAAATTACTATTCAAATTACTATCTTCTAAATTATAAAAAATATTTTTATCTATTTCAATATTATCAGTAATATTACTTCTACAAATTGGACAAGAAAAAATATTATTTTCGTTATTTTCATTACTTATAATTTGTTTTATCCATTGTTTTATACATGATTTATGAAATATATGAAAACATGAAGTATAATATAATTCATTTAAACTACCTAAATTAACTAAACAACCTAAACAACCTAAACAAATAACACAATTATCATTTAATTCCATTTTATATTAATTTATAACTTAATTTATAACTTAATTTATAACTTAATTTATATATTTAAACTCATAATTTATATTTAACTTATTATATCTAATTTATTTATCTATATTTAATTTATCTAAAATATCTAAACAACTATTAATATTATTATTTTTATTAATATTATTTTTATTGTTTAATAATTTTTTAATAAAAATATCTTCAGCATTTTTAACTCCTTCAATATTTTTTTTATCTAATTTTATTTCATTAACATTTAATGATTTTTCATTAACATTTAATGATTTTTCATTAACATTTAATGATTTTTCATTAACATTTAATGATTTTTCTTTTTCCAACATTTCAGCAGCTATTTTATACCAACAAATTATATCCTCCCATTTATTATATTTAAGTTTCCAAGGTTTATCTGAAACATAATGTATAATATATGGAAAATCTGTTTCATGAAGAAAATCTTTTTTCCAACCCATTAAATTATATCTATGATGTATATTTGTCCAATTTTGTTTTTTATAACAAGAATAAAAATAACTTATAGATTGTTCATCAACAGCAGACGAACATCTTTTAAATCCAAAAGGCTGCATATGTTTCATCATATCCATAAATAATTCAAAATCTTCGTTTGATGGAGATAATAAAATTGTAGATGCAACTAAACTCATAGTTTTTTTATTAGAATTATTATCATAATATAAAATTTTATGCATTGTATTTGGTGTAACTTTTTCACCATGAGCTAAATAATTATCTAAACCAAATTTACCTTCATGCGGATTTAATAAAAATCCATTATTTTCTTTTTGTTTAATTTTAAATTGTTTATTTTTTTTCTCTAAGTAAGATGTATTAAAAGGTGCAGCAGGTGTTTCTAAATTAAATAAATGATCAACATTGTCTAATACTATAGCGTCAGCATCTATTAATAATATTTTATCATAATCTGTTAATTTTAGACAATTCCATTTTGTAAAAGCAACATCCATCCAACTACTATATGTTTGTTTTTGTTTTTCTGAATAAATATCTGCAATTTTAAATTCAATATAATCAACTTCTACAATTTTACCTAATTTTTTAATAGTATTTTTTGCTTCTTCTGAAACATCAGGCGTAGTCATTACAACTAAATCATTTTTAGTTTTAGTTCTTAAAACAGAATACATAGAAACCATAATACCAGGAAGATAAGCATCTCCTTTCATTAATAACCATACATATGCATTTAATTTATTTTCTTTGTTTTCGATGCTTAAATTATTATCTTTATTATCTGACTTATCTAATTTATCTGACTTATCTAAATTGCTTAAATTATCTAATTTATCTAAATTATCTAAATTGCTTAAATTATCTAATTTATCTGACTTATCTGATTTATCTGACTTATCTGACATAATTGAATTATCTGACTTAGCTGATTTATCTAAATTATCTAAATTGCTTAAATTATTTGTATTAATTGTATTTTCAATTTCAATTTTAAAAAGTTCTTTACCACCTAATTTATCATTATTATCAAGTTTATTATATTTAAATATATGTTTTATTAATAAAAAATTCATACATGTAAATATAAATATTAATATACTAGAAAACTTAAAAATATTCTTTTGGTTTAAATTATTTCCATCAAATAAAAAGAATATTATTAACAATAAAAATATTATTATAGTTAAAACTATTAAAAAATTTATATATTTTTTTATATAACTCATTTATATTTTTTATTATATATAAAACTAAAATAAACTAAAATAAACAAAATAAATTTTTAATAATGGGTAGAGTTCCTGCTGCTAGTGCTGTAGATGATAGTGGTGTAGTTAGTAATGTTTTTACTAGTGGTTTAGGTGGCGGTAATGTAGTTACTAATTTAAATTCTAATACAAATAATAATTTAGGTGGAGAAACATTTAATAATAATTATTTTAATGATAAATATATTACATTAGAAGAACCAAGAGTTAAATTATTTACTGGAAAATTTGATAGTCATAATAGTAATGGATTTTCAGGTCAAACATACGATATGCCGGACTATTATGGAACTTATAATGCTTGTTTTAAAACATTTGGTAATGATTGTGTTGGAAGTAAAACTATGAATAATGATATAACAAAAATGCAAGGTTTATGGGTTCCACCAAATAAATATGTTTATTTATATGATAAATATGAAGGTGACTTAGGATCCATTGCAGATGCTAATTTATCCAAAGATAATAATGGCGCACCAATAAATTATCAAATCGAATGGGAAGAAGGCGAAGAACAAAAATATAAAAAATTTTGTCCAAATGTAGATAGTGGTGAAACACCTGTTAAAATTTTTAATGCAAAATTTCAATGTATAGATGATAGTCGAAATTTAGATATTACAAACCATAAATATGTTAAAAATAAATTAGGCATTAGTGCAGCTGCATGGGTATGGCCATATAATAATTTGAGAGAATTTTTTGATGATCCATGTTATGGAGTTAAAAAAAAAGTAGTTTTAAATTATAATTGTGGTTATGGAGGAAATTGGTTGCCTGCAGTTAATCCTAATGGTAATTATACACCAGGATATTATTCTTCTCTAGAAGATGTTTCTGATCCATCATTAAATTCTTTATTATCTAAAGATAATTATAATCCAAGTTTAAAATATCCAAATAATAATAATAATTTTAAATCAATAGTTATTAGACCAATAAATGCAGATAATGGAAATCCAAAACAATGGAGAGATCATTTAGCAAAATGTTGTTCAGGCGAAATAAATAATAAAACATTATGTGGTTCATTTATGCCTAATCATAAAGAAGGTGCGAAAAGTTGTTCATTTTTATTAGATGAAAAAATAAACAACGAAAGAAAATATTTAACTATTGACGATATAAAAGATATTTCTGATGATGGTAAAACACCGATTGGAAAATATAGTTGGATATGCAAAAATAATCCTGCAGTTTGTGATAATATTAAAAATGAATTTTGCGCTAAAAATCCTACATCTTCATGGTGTAAATGTATAAACGCTTCAGATCAACCTGAATTTAAAAATTTAGCAAATAGATTAAATCAAGCAAATATGTCTAATTATATAGATAAATGTATGATTGAGTCATGTAGAACTGATGATAGTGATTTAACTAAAAATTTTATACCATCAAATCAATTAGGAAAAGATTGTCCAAATCCTGAAACAATACAACAAACAATAGTTTCAGGTAGTGGAAATGTATTGTCTAATTTAGCTCAAAGTGTAAATAATATTAGAACACCAACAATGGGAACAACTACAAATAACCAACATAATAACCAACAAACAACACAACAACCAATTACAGTTGATATTGATAATAAAAAAATGTATTTGTATATGGGAATAGTATTTGTATTTATTCTATTAATAATAATTATTATTTCAATTAGTAATTTGTTAAATAATAAAAAAAAAGATAAAAAAAATAATAATTACAATGAAACTGATGAATAATTTGTGATATTTGTGATATTTATAATATTTGTAATATTTGTATTATATTTTATTTTATATTATTTTGTAATTAAATTTTTATTTTTTTACGCTATTGTGAGCTAATCACAGTTTGTTTTAAACTTCTACTAAATTGTTCATATGCAGCACTACTTACACCTAAAACCATACCAGCTAATAATAAACCAGCAGATGAGACTACAACATCAACATCATTATCAACCATTAGACGAATTCCATATGAGTCTAATGCACCATTTTTATGTCCTAATCCAAAACGAACAAAGTTCCAGATAGTAATAATTAAAATAACAAGAACAAGAGCGGATTGCCAAGCTTCCATTTTTTATATTTAAATTTTATGTAATAAAGTATTTATTATTATATTACTTATAATATAATATTATAAAAAAATTAAATAATTATTAATTAATATTTTTTATTTATATAAATTATTTATATAAATTAATTATATAAATTAATCTTTAATAAATTTATCTTTCTATCAAAATGATCTTTTTTATTCTATTAATCATATTAATATTAATAGTTATTATATTAATTAAAAAGAAAAAAGAAAAGTTTGAAAATAATGCAAATAGTTTAAATAGTTTAAATATTTTAAATATTAAAACAAATAAAACAAATAAACAAACAGAAAAAACAGAACAACCCACAAACTATACATATAAATTTACAACAAATCAATCAGACTTTAGAAACGACGTAAGAAATATTATTAATAATTCTGGTTGGAATAAATTATTTAATTTTAAAGAAACATCAGATAATAATTATGATATTGGTATAGGTCTTAAATCAAGAAAATATATGGATGAAACAAACACTTTTAATGACTATGATGAAAATGGAAATAAAATATATTTGTCAAGAACATGGATTAGAGTTCCTCCACATTTAAAAAAATCAATAAAGTCAAATTCAAGAGAAATAGAAATAGATGAAAATAATTGGTATTATGGAGTTAAAAAATCTAATTTATCAATAAATGATTATAAAAAATATGTTATTAATCATGAAGTTGGACATGCTATAGGTTATGATCATAGAAAATGTAAAATAGGAGAAAAATGCCCAATAATGTATCAAATGACTAAAGGAGTTCCAGAAAAATCAATTCCTTCTTATGATGTAATTTATGAAGATATTAATTATGAACGTCCATTATTATAAAAAATGAATTTATTAAAGTGTAAAATATAAAAAAATAAATGAATTTATTAAAATATAGACAACATAATTTTTACGAATTTATTCATGGAAGATATAAATATTTAATAGATGTAAATAATAAACAAATATTTAATTACATACAAAATAATAAAGATAACATAATTTATGAAATTTATAAAAACAATTTAGACAATTTAGATCCTAACTTTTTATTAAAAATATTATCTCATCCTTATATTAATGAAAATATGATACTTGAAATTTTGAATAGTTATCCAGATTTAAATACATTTGATGTTTGGAATAAAAAAATTATTAATAATCAAAATATTAGTTTTCAATTTATATTACACAACTTTATTTATAAATTTACAAATAATAGTCAAACTAATCAAATTAGTCAAACTAATCAAATTAGTCAAACTAATCAAATTAGTCAAACTAATCAAATTAGTCAAACTAATCAAA
>Ga0214923_10001132_pt1 | contig 38668 bp, 53 predicted proteins | sample LL1510_MetaG_FD_177993 | JGI IMG/M metagenome (GOLD analysis project Ga0214923, IMG submission 177993) | Freshwater microbial communities from Lake Lanier, Atlanta, Georgia, United States - LL-1510 | ecosystem: Environmental > Aquatic > Freshwater > Lake | place: USA: Georgia | collected...
GCTGGTGGTTACTTATCTACTCCTGGAGTTGGAGATAGTTTAAGAGCTGGAACAATATTAGGAACAGATCCTACAACAGGAGCTATAATTACAAAAGGAAGTGAATTAGCAGGACAAATACAAACAACTTCTCCTACTCTTCTACAATCAGCAGAAAATATCGCTAGAGGTATTACATCATATGGAGCAGATACTTTAAGTAAAGGAACAGAATCATTCCAAAATATTATGGGTGGAACATCTACAGATATTGGTAAAGATTTATTAACAGCTGGAAAAGCTTATGTGCCTGGCGCTTTACAAGCTTCTGGTGAATTAGCTTATAATGCTGCATTAGATGCTAGAAAAAAATATGAACAAGAAATGGCAGCAATGGGTGCATTATCTTCAGCTAATAAACAACAACAAATAGATTATATTAGAAGAGCTATGCAATCAGCTGGATTTACAGAAGATGAAATAGGAAGTGCATTAACAAGATCAGGATTTGCTAGCGGTGGTATTACAAGAACTAAATTTGGTGGTGGAGGACCAGGAATGGGAAGTCCTAGATCATATGAAAGTTTTAAAGATTTTTTAGAACAAATAAATATAAGTTATCCTGAATTAGATATTATAAACATATATGATAACAATCCAAGTGATGCTATTAAAATTTTAGAAGGAATGGGTTTAATTTCCCAAGGAAAAAAAGATATGGGTCCTACATATGCTGCAGCAAGTCCTGTTAATGCAGCAGAAGGTGGATTAATGAATTTAAGAATGGGTGGTATGCCTGTAGAAATGGATTTTAGAGCTAGAGGAGGATTTGTTCCAATAGGTAAAAAAGAACGCGCTGATGATGTACCAGCAAGATTAAGTAAAAATGAATTTGTATTTACAGCAAAAGCTGTTAGAAATGCAGGCGGTGGAGATATTAGAAAAGGTGCGAAAAGAATGTATCAAATTATGAATCAATTAGAGGCTAGAGCTTAATATGGCAGATTTACCAACACCTACACAGGTCACACAAACATTACCTTCACCTTATTTAACAGGAGCATTTACTGCTTTAGGTGAAAGATTATTACCTTTGCTATCAACTTCAGCTGCTATTCCAACAACTACTTATGCACAACAAATTGCACCTGAAACTCAATTACAACAACAAGCAAGAGGAATGGCTGGTGGTCTTGGTGATTATCAAAAATATTTAACACAAGCTGAACAATATTCTGGTCCACAAGCATATCAACAATTTATGTCTCCATATCAACAACAAGTTATTGATACAACTTTAGCTGAATTTGATAAACAAAGACAACAAGCATTAGCACAACAACAAGCACAAGCTGTTGCTGGTGGTGCATTTGGTGGAGCTAGAGAAGGAGTTCAAAGAGCAGAATATGGCGCACAAACTTTACAAGATAGAGCAGCATTACAAGCTCAATTATTACAACAAGGATTTGGCCAAGCACAACAAGCTGCTGGACAAGCATTTCAACAACAACAAGGTTTAGCTAGTTTACAACCACAATTATTAGGACAACAAATTGGAGCTATGACTGCTTTAGGTCAACAACAACAAGCTCAACAACAAGCAATATTAGATGCTCAATCTGCTGCTGCAAAAGAAGCTGCATTTGAACCTTACACTAGATATGGTTTAGTTGGTCAACAATTAACAGGACTTGCTGGTGGATTCCCAACACAAGTTCAAACATATCAACCAACACAACCTGCTAGTCCATTACAAACTTTATTAGGAACACTTACTGGAGTTGGAGGTCTAGCCGGTAAAGTATTAGGTAAAGGAGGAATATTTGGTTAATGAGTAGAACTTTAAGAAGACCAATGTTTCGTGGTGGGCCAGTAAGTAGTTACAATACAGGTATTACTTCAGGTCTTGATGAACCGGGATATGCGGACGGTGGAAGAGTTGCTTTAGGAATTGGTGGTTTTTTAAAAGGTTTATTTACACGTAATCCTGCTGTTACAACAGCAACTACTACTGCGAATGCACCATTATCTGGTTATGCTCTTAAATCAAGCGTTGGTGCTAATACTCCAGTTAGTTATCCTGGTATGTCCTATTCAGATATAATTGGTGCTGGAGATGTTCTTAGAACTGCACAACCATATTTAGCTAATCCATTAGTTGCAATACCTGCTTTGGGATATGGAGCATATGAAGTTGGTAGACTTCCTGGAAGAATTACTGATTCTGGTTATTTAATGCCAGGTGGAGAAGAAGAACAATTTATTAAAGACTATGGAGCTGAAATATTAGGAAAAGAAACATCAACTGGAGAAGCTATAGAAGGTTATTATTTAACAAAAAATCAAAAAAGAGCAGCTGATTTATTAAAAAGAGGAGAACCAGGAGATAAAGAAATGGCACAAAAGTTATTAAGATCTTCTACTCCTGATTTATCTAAAGAAGGTGGAAAAACAGAATTAGAAAAATTAAAAGAATTTTATGAAAATCAATTAAAAGAAGAAAAAGCAAAACGTGAAAAAGAAATTTTTGAATTAACAAAAGTTACTAAACCAACTGAAGAAGAAGAAATTACAAAACAAACAGAATTATATCAAAAATTATTAGGTGGTGAAGAAGCTAAATCACAAGCATTATATGATGCATTAATTGCGGCATCACCAGCTTTCTTTAAAGGTAAAAATTTAAGAGAAGCTGCACCGGAAGTACTAACTGCTATAAATAAATCAGGAGCTTTTGACAAACCAAGAGATATTAGACAAGCAGCTGCACAACTAGCTATTCAAAGAAATTTATTAAAAGAAAAAGCTGCAGCAGAAGAAAAAGCAAGATTAGCTGCTTATACTGCAAAAAATCAAAAAGATTTATTTGATATATTAAAAGATTTACAAATTAATCCTGCTAGTTTTGGTGGATCATTTGAAAGAAATGAAAAATCACTTACACCAGGAAAATATTATTTAAATAATAATAATGTATTAATAAGAGTAGATAAAGATAGTAAAGGACAACCAATCGTTGTTCCTTTTGCTCAAATTAAATAATGACTAATGGCTACTTTACAAGAATTAGAAGATCAATTAAATAAAGCACAACAAGCCAATTTATTACCTCAAGAAAAAGATAACAAAGTAAGTACACTTCAATCTATATTATCAGGTATAGGATCAGGATTAATTGAAATACCTAAAGGAGCATTTTCATTAGGAGCAACTCTTTATGATTTAGGAGCTGGTACAAATAAAGCTGCTGAAATAGAACAATGGTTTGATAATCTTACAGAATTAGATGAAAAAGCAGAAGCAACTACTGCCGGAAAAATAACACAAGCATTAGTTAATCTTGGTGTTCCAGGAGTATATGGATTTAAATTAGGATCTAATTTAGCAAAAACAGCAATACAATCTAAAAAAGCTGGAAATTATTTTACTTTAAATAATCCAGCATTAAGAAATGCTGCTGATAAAGCATTAGAATTGAATACAAAAGGTAAACTTGCTCAATTTGCAGCTGGAGCTGTAGGTGGTGGTTTATCGGATGCAGTGTTTGTAGGTGATGTAGAACAAATGGGTACACTTGGAGATTTGTTAGGTGGACCAACAGAACTTAATAGAGGAGAAGGTGAACTTGATTATGATCCAACAAGAGAATTAATTAATAGAGTAAAATTTGGAACTGAAAGTGCATTATTTTCAGGACTTATCAGTGGAACTGGTACAACTATAAAAAAATTAGCTCAAAGAGGAAAAGATTTAAGATTTAGTAATAGTGCTATAGATAGAGCTTTAGATAAAATGGCTTCTTATGTAAGAGCTCGAGGAGGAAAAACTCAAGAGTTTTTTGATATTGAAAGACAACAAATAGGTAGAAGATCATTAGATTTAGAATTAGCTAAACAAGTTTCTAGAGATTTAGATACAAATATAGATGCAATTTTTCCTGCATGGAGAACAGTTGCAAATAAACAAACAGCTAAACAAAGAAATGAAACATTAAATAAACTAAATGATTTATTATTATCAGGAGAACCTACACTTGATGATGCTGGTAAAGTTACTTTTCAAAGTATGGATCAAAATTTACAAACTGAAATTACACAAAGATTAAAAGATTTAGGAGCTAAAGATGAAAACATAAAAGCAATATTTGATAATTTTAATATTATTAGAACTGGTTGGGGACAAATATTTGATAACATTGGAGGAAAAATAGATAAAGAAAATGTTAGTGAATTTAAAACTTTGTTTGGAAATAAATTCAAAAACTATATGGGTCAAACTTATGATGTGTTTCAAAATAAATCTATAATACCATTTTTTAAATTTAAACCAACAGAAGAAGCTGTAGAAAAAACAAAAGAAATGTTTAAAAGAGTTGCAGCTCAAAATGGTAGACCTATAACTGATTTACAAGCAGAAGACTTTGTAGATAATTTAATAAAAAGCGCAAGTTTACCAAAAGGTTATAGAATGGATAAACCTTCTGATCCTATTTTTAAAATACCTGATTTTTTTGCTGGAAAAACAATATTAGATGACGCCGCAAAAGGAGGAGGATATATTTCTTTATCTTCTTTACCAAAAGAAGAAAGAAAAATCATAGAAGAATTATTAGGTAAAAATAAAAATCCAATGCAAACTATATTAGGTGGTACTGCAAGATTATCTTTAATAGTTAGAAGAAATCAATTTTTTCAAGACTTACTTGAAAAATCTAATGAATTAAAAGAAAGAGGAAAAGGTATTTTTTATGACAGTTATGATGAAGCTTTATTAAATTTAGGAAGAGATATTGATAGAATTGATATTGATCCAGGTAAAACATTAGAAGCAGGAATTACAAATCCTCTTAATGGAAAATATGCAATAAAAGAAATTGCTGATGCTTTAAGAGAAACTTCAGCTGCAATTAGAGATAAAGGAATGATAGAAAAAATTTATGACAATTTAATATTATATCCTAAAGCAACATCTCAATTAGCTAAAACAGTTTTATCTCCGGTTACTCATGTAAGAAATTTTATTAGTGCTGGAGCTTTTGCAACAGCAAATGGAATTATACCATCTCCTTCCGCAATGCGCGAAGCGTATTCAGCTTTACAAGTTGGATTACCTGGAGCAAGACAAAGTAATGAATTATATAGAAGATTATTAGAATTAGGTGTGGTTAATAAAAACGTTACGTTAGGAGATTTAAATAATTTATTAAAAGATATTAGTTTTGGTGAAACAGTTAATACTAATAAAGTATTAAGTTTATTATTAAGACCATTATCAAAAATTAAAAAAGTATCTGAAGATTTATATACAGCTGAAGATGATTTTTGGAAAATTACGTCGTGGGCTATGGAAAAACAAAGATTAGGTAATGCTTATACTAAAGCAGGAATTACAAGAACTGCAAAAGAATTAGAAGAAGAAGCAGCAAGTATAATTAGAAATAATATACCTAATTATGATTATGTTGGTGATTTTATAAAAGGATTACGTAAATTACCTTTTGGAAACTTTGTATCATTTCCATCTGAAATTTTAAGAACATCTACAAATATTATTAAAAGAGCCGTTGATGAAATAACAATGCAAGTTAAAAATGATAAAGGTGAATTAGTAAAACCATTAGCAGGAATTGGTTATCAAAGATTAATAGGTATGGCTACAACAGCCGTTGCTGTACCAACAGCAGTAGCTGAAGCAGCTAAAGTTTTATATGATATAACAGAAGAAGAATTAGAAGCATTAAGAAGATATGTTCCAGAATGGTCTAAAAATTCAACTTTAATTCCAATAAGAGACAAAGAAACAGGTGAATTAAAGTATATAGATTTTAGCCACGCTAATGCATACGATGTATTATATAGACCAGTTCAAACTGTTTTAAATGCTGTTGCATCAGGAAGAAATGATAAAGACGGAATTATGGATGATTTCATGAAAGGTTTAATTACAGCATCAAGTGAATTAGGAAAACCATTTGTAGAAGAAGCTATATGGACAGAAGCAATAGGTGATTTATTTTTTAGAGGTGGAAGAACTAGAGAAGGTAATCAAGTATTTAACCAAGAAGATACATTAGGAAATAAATTTGTAGCATCTATTAAACATTTAGCTGAAGCACAAGCTCCATTTTCATATCAACAATTAAAAAGATTGGATTTAGCTATTGAACCAGTAGATGTATTACAAAAAGGTAAATATGATAAATACGGACAAACCTTTGAACTTGGAGATGAGTTAGCTGGCTTTACAGGATTTAGACCTGTTAAGTTAAATGTAGAAAAGGCATTAAAATTTAAAATTGCTGAATTTCAAAAAGGAACTAGAGAATCAAGACAATTATTTACAAGAAATACTTTAAGAGGTGGTCCTATAACTCCAGAAGAAATTGTAGATGCATATATCAATGCAAATAGAGCTTTGTTTCAAGTTAAAAAAAATTTATATAAAGATTTAAAAGCAGCAGAAACATTAAATACTCCTATTGATATTATAATGAAAGAATCAGAACGAATTTCTAAAAAAGAATTTAATGAAATAAATGTTGGTATATTTTCACCATTAAAAATATCAAGAGATATACAAGACGTATTTGTTGAAAATGCTCAAAAATTGGGTTTACCTAATCCTTTTGATAGTGCAGTTAGTACTATTGCAAACATTCAAAGTATTTTATCAAATGTTCCTTTAACACAAGAAGGAATACCTCAAATAGAAAATCCGTTTAAAAAATTACCAGAACCTACATTATTTCCAATTCAAGGATTACCGCAATTACCAAATCCTACTGATATACAAGGATATGGTCAAATTAACTTACCTACAATGATTGCAGGAAATCAAATTAACCCAATAACAAAGTTGACACAAAGTGAAGATCAACTATTATCACCTGCTGAAAAATTAATTAGACAAAGACAAAGAACAGTATGAAAAGAATTGTAAAATCAAGATTAAATGATCACGTATTAGATTTATATAATCGCGTAGATGATGTTAAAAAAGATGTATCTTTAATTAAAAACAATCATCTTAAACATATGAGTTGTGCTATTTACAAAATAGAAAAAAAAGTTGATTGGATTCAAAAAGCTATGCTCACAGGAATGGGAGCTCTTGCATTAACTCTCATAGCCATTCTATTTAAACTTAAATGAAATTAAGCAACAACTTTTCTTTAGAAGAGTTAACAAAATCCCAAGAAGCGATAAGACTCGGAATACCAAACGAACCAAATTCAGATCACATATTTAATTTACAATTACTTTGTCAATACATATTACAACCTGTACGTGATAACTTTAATTTACCTGTTACAGTTAGTTCTGGGTATAGATCAGCAGAGCTTTGTGAAAAAATAGGATCATCTAGTAAGAGTCAACATACCAAAGGCGAAGCAGCAGACTTTGAGGTATTTGGCCTGGCTAATAAGGAAGTTAGTGATTGGATAGTAAAAAATCTTGATTACGATCAATGTATATTAGAATTTTGGACTCCTGATGAACCTAATTCCGGATGGATTCATTGTAGTTATTCAGCGGCTAAAAATAGAAAGCAATATCTTAAAGCATCTAAAGTAGATGGCAAGACAATTTATTCTCAAATTATTTAAAAATATTTTCTTGCAATACTTTGAAAAAGTTGTATGACGCGCTTATGAATAAAGTTTTAGTACATAAACATTTAATTGTCCGTGCAGAAGCTAAAAATCCTCCTATGGATGAAGCTATCCTTACAGAATGGTTTAAGAAATTTATAAATGAAATAGGTATGAAGGTTATGATGGGACCATACGTGAAGTACTCCCACATGATCGGGAATCGTGGAATTACTGGTGCAGCAATTATTGAAACATCTCATATTGTAATGCATGTATGGGATGAACCTGACCCCGCCTTGTTGCAGTTTGATGTTTACTCCTGCGGCGAATTTGATCCTGAAACCATATGTAATAAAATAAAAAAAGATTTTAACACCACAAAAATAGAATATAAATTTTTAGATCGTGAACATGATTTACAAGAAATACATACTTTAACATACACAAATCCAATAGTTAAAAATTATGAAAATAAAGAAATAGAAAAGAAAAATAATGCATTATTAAGAAGTAGAAAAGAAGTTGAAATTAATGGTAATGGAACTCATGGATATAGAATTAAAGAAGGTATTCATAAAGGAACAGTTGTAGGTCATATTCAAAGAGAAAAATCAAGTATAGATAATAAATTAAATATTGATAATTCACATAAAGCAGATTCTTATGATGAATTAGGCTATTGAAATTATAAAATAAATCACTATATATCTCCCAGGTTGCATCATGTGGATGAACCAATTAACTTGCTTAACAAAGGAGATAATTATGACAAACCTAGAAGTTTTCAATAATTTAAGCAAACAACTATTCGATGGATCAACAAAATTTCTTGATGATACATTTGAAAATATTTTTGACACGTGGTCAAAAGTAAAATCATTTCCATTCTATAACGTAGTTAAATACTCAAAAGGTAAATACGGATTAGAAATCGGTTTAGCTGGATACAACAAAAAAGATATTCTTGTAGAAGTTAAAGACGGTATCTTAACAGTAGAAGGAAAAGTAGAAGATAAAGATGTAGACTATGTTAAAAAAGGTTTAGCATACAGACAATTCTTTAAACAATTTGAACTTGCTAAAGATGTAGTGATTGACGAAGCCGAAATGAAAGATGGTTTACTTAAAATTAAATTTGGTTTTAACGAACCTAAAGAAATTGAAGGCGTTAAAATAGATATCAAGTAATGACTACAATTGGAATATTTTTTGTTATTTCTTTTATAGTTGTAGGATATTTAATCTATAAAAATTATAAATAATGATGCCTTATAATGAGGAGGAGTGGAAGTTTATATCCACTCCTTCAAATCTTCACCAAGTACTTCAGACGCAATATTAATTTTTTTGCGAAGAGCTTTAACAATCTTTTCATCAACAGTTTTTTCTGCAATTAAATCAATATAAGTAACAGATTTTTTTTGTCCTATTCTGTGTGCGCGATCCTCTGATTGCAATCTTTTTTCTAAATCATAACCATTAGAATAATAGATAACTGTACTGGCCGCAGTTAGTGTAATACCATACCCGCCTGTTTGTGGATTGCCCACGAAGAATCGGACAGAGGATCGTGGATCTTGGAATTTGTCTATACTTTCTTGTCTTATTTCTGAATCTGTTTCACCATAATATTCTACTACAGAATCTTCACCATATATTTTTCTTAATTCAGTTGAAATTTTTCTAATATCGTGAGTATAATGTGACCAGATAATAACTTTACTTTCAACTTCTTCTAATATGTTAATAAGTTCTTTTAATCTATTGTTTTCAATATCAACTATTTCACCGGTTTCAGTCATTACATGTCCACAAGTAATTTGATGCAATCTCATTAATTGAGTTAATACATGAGGAGCTTTAACAACTTTACCTTTTAGAGCTGCCATAGCAACGAGTTTCATTGATTGATACATTTTTAATTGTTCTTCCGTAAGTTCTATTTCTCTTCTAATATAAATTTTATCAGGTAAATCCAAACAATCTTCTTTTAATACACGATAAGAAAAAGGTTCTATTGATTTAGATAATTCATCTAATCTTTGATATGATTTAATAACAGATACTTTTCTACCACCAAACCATTTATCTACCATACAAGCATATCTATTTTGAAAAGAATAATAAGAACTAAAACCTAATAAATGTTCATTAAGAAATTTACATTGTGTATATAAATCTAATGGAGATTTAGTTATAGGAGAACCTGTAAGTATTCTTCTGTATTTAGCAAGATTTGCAATACTTATAATATTTCTAGTACGCGCAGCTTTTGGTGTTTTAATTGTAGTAGATTCATCTACAGCAATTAAAGTATTATGACACGACAAAAACTTACGCGCAAAAGTCATACCTTTTGGCGTTGATAAGGCCTCAACATTCATAATAAAGATGTGAAGGTTATAGTCTGTTTCAAACAAAGATTGGTACTCTTTATCTTTTGTTTTGGATGTCGAAGCTGTCCATAATACACTTTTATATTGTATATGGCTAGGCATATGTGTGGGAATTTCTGAAGATAACCAGTTCCTATAAACACCTTTTGGTGCTATAATCATTGCCGCATTAATTTTGCCTTTATCATAAAGCATAGCAATATTATCAATAAGAACTTTTGATTTTCCAGTACCCATTTCCATGAAGTATGCAAACTCTTCTTTGTCCCAAGATTTTTCTAAAGCAACCAATTGATGTTCATATGGTTTACTTTTAAACCTATAATTTCTTACCATAAAATAATTTAATTCTTTCTATTGACATAATAAATAAACATCATTATATTGTTTGTCAAGAGAGAAATAAGAATGAAAACTAAAATATTTAAATTGTTTGAAGAAAGATCTTTGCGAGAGTTTTTAGAATTTTATAAAAACAATCCTAAAGAAAATTTTGTTTATGTATTACAAGAACCACCTGCAAATATTAACATTTTAGGTGCATCTAACTTTGGTTATTTAGTTATTTGCTTACCTAGATATGGTGATGATTCACAAATTATATATAGTTCTTCTCCTTTTGTTTTCAAGATGAGAAAAAATCTTAGAGACTTTAGGAAACAGGATTATATATTGCTAACAGGAGATCCTTCGATCATTGGTATTTCCTGTGCTATAGCAACCGATATGACCAATGGTCAATTTAATCTCTTGAAATGGGATCGTAGAGAGCTTAAATATTACCCAATTGAAATCGATCTCTTTCAGAAAGGATAATATGAGTGACGATGTAAAACAAATGATGTTGGAAGATTCAACAGATCTTCTAGACAATGTAGAAGTAACTACTATAGCAGCTGAATGTCAAAAGTTAAAAAACTTACAGGATGATATTGCGCGTGCTGAAGAACATGTAGATAATTTAAAAAAATTAGCTGACGATATAAGTTCAAGAATTATACCCGAACTACTTGCAGAGCAAGGTTTGAGTTCTTTGAAATTAGCTGATGGTTCATCTGTAACAGTCAAAAGAGAATACAGATGTACTCTTCCCAAAGATGATATCCGAAGGGAAGAAGCTTATAAATGGCTTCGTGAAAACGGACTTGGAGACATTATTAAAAATAATGTTTCTGTTACGTTCGGTCGTGGCGAAGATAACAAGGCACAACAATTGTTGGACCTTGCAGCGTCGAATGGTTTTAATCCACAACAGAAATCTGATGTGGCGTGGAACACTTTGACAGCTCTATTTCAGGAGCGTGTCGAGTCCGGGCTCGACATGCCTTCTGAAGTCTTTAGTACTTGGATTAAAGACACAACTAAAATAACCCGTAAATAATGGAGAAACGATGATGGCTAATGAAGCAATGGTTAAAAAAACAGTAACCAATGGTTCTGTAGCTTTGTTTGGAGATGATCTAGACAAAGGCTTTGAAAACATGACGCAACAAGATCTTGCGTTACCTTTCATAAGAATCCTTGGACAATTATCACCACAGGTAACTGAAGGTGATGCTAAATATGTATCAGGTGCTAAACCTGGTATGATTTACAATACAGTTACAAGTGAATTGTATGATGGTAAAAAAGGAATTAAAGTTATTCCTTGTTACTATAAGAAAGACTATCCAGAATGGTCTGAAAGAGGTGAAGGATCTGCAGCGCCAGTTGCAATTCACTTACCAAACAGTCCAGTGATAGCTACAGGTAAAAGAGAAGGATCTAAAATTAGATTACCAAATGGTAACTATTTAGAAGAAACTGCTTCTTACTATGTAATGGTAGAAACTAAAGCAGGTGGTTATACTCCAGCTTTGATTACCATGAAATCAACTCAACTCAATGTAAGCAAAAAGTGGAACGCAATGATGAAAACTGTTCAGATTGCTGACGGTAAAGGTGGATTTGCAGTTCCTCCAATGCATGGTGTTGTATACAATCTAGCATCTACTTTACAAAAAAATGATAAAGGTAGTTGGTATGGTTGGGTAGTAACACAAGACCGAATTTTAGAAACCAAAGATAAATCTTTGTACATTAGTGCAAAAGGTTTTGCTGGTGATGTAAGAAAAGGATCGGTGCAAACAAGAGCTGATGTAGAAGAGAGAGTAAATGAGAACGTGCCGTTCTAATTTAATCTAAAACCGGGGCTCGGTAATACGAGCCCCAAACAATATGGCAAAACATGAAAGAAAAATTTAAAGAAATATTTAGTGGATTACAAAGTGCATATGGACAATATCAAAAAGGAGAACGTGGCGAAAATGGAAAACAAAAAGGAAAAGCATTTATTGTCAGAAAACAGATTACGGATAACCTTTGGGAAGACCATCTTAATGGTGTTGATCCTGCTTTGGGTATTATTCCAATTAACGAGCATAATAACTGTAAGTGGGGTTGTATTGATGTTGATCAGTATAATCTTAATCATAAAGAATTAGTACAAAAAATAAGAAGTTTAAAACTTCCATTAATAGTATTCAGATCTAAATCTGGAGGTGCACACGTATTTTTATTTACAAAAGAATTTATACCTGCATCTTTGATGCAAACTACACTTAAAAAGATTTCAGATGTTTTAGGATATTCAGGTGTTGAAATATTTCCTAAACAAACTGAAATACTTGTGGAACGTGGGGACACAGGTAATTTTTTAAATCTCCCATACCATAACCAAACAAAAGGATTAAGATATGCGTTTGACGATAATGGCGCCGCTATGTCAATTGAGGAATTTTATAAGCTCTATGATGTTTATGCGCGCAGCAGGGAAGAAGTTGAAAAGATTGAAATCAAAGAAGAAAAAGTAGAAGAGATATTTAAAGATGGGCCTCCATGTTTAAATAGATTAGCTCGCGACGGCTTTGGCGAAGGATCTAGAAATAACTCATTGTTTAATATTGCCATATATTTTAAACAATCGGATCCAGATTCTTGGCAAGATAAAGTCGTTGCAGCTAACTTAAAATACATGTCTCCACCATTACCAAATGGAGAAGTACAACAGTTATTAAAATCTGTTGGTAAAAAAGGTTATGATAAGTATAGATGTAAACTTCCTCCAATTGTGGATGTTTGTAATCCATCTTTATGCAGAACTAAAAAATTTGGCGTTGGTGATGGAGAAGAAGTAATGCCTAAACTTAGTAATTTAACTAAATACAATTCTAATCCACCACAATACTTTTTAGATATTGGAGAAGAAACCGAAGATAAAAAACAAAAAAGAGTTGAATTAAAAGCAGAACAACTAGCTAGTCCTGCATTATTTTCATTAGCAATGTTAGAGAAAGCAGATTTATTAGTACCTAAATTAAAAGAAAAAGATTGGAGAGAGTTTTATTTAAAACCTCTAATGGAAAAGTTAGAAACTGTTCAACCTTTAGAATCATTAGATCCTAAAAATCAAATCATTTCATTGCTACAAGATTGGACTACTAATAGACAAAGTGCAAGAACTATGGATGATATCTTTAATAAACTTCCATATACAGATGATAAAAGAGAATTTACATATTTTAGAATGGAAGACTTTTTTAACTTTTGCAAAAAGAATCATTGGGAAATGGATAAGGCAAAGACAGGTAATTTAATTACATCACTAAAAGCAGATGGAATATTTGTAGAAGAATCAAGAGTTAGAATTAAAGGTCAACAACCTAGATTGGTTAAGATTAGAACAATGAAAAAAATAAATACAACAGTATCACCAATTAAATATCAGGAGCAACATTTCTAATGATAGGTATTAATTGGTTTTTAAAATACAGATTGTTAAAAGAACAATATGAAAAAGTAAAATTGCAAAAAGAAATATTGGAAAGGAGGTTAAAGAAATATGAAAACAATAATATTAGGTCCACCTGGAACAGGAAAGACAACAACATTGTTAAACTTGGTTGATGAATTTATTAAACAAGGAATTAAACCAAGAGAAATAGGTTATTTTTCTTTTACCAAAAAAGCTGCAAGAGAAGCAGCAACAAGAGCAGCAGAAAAATTTGGATTAAGCCCAGAACGTGATTTAACTTATTTCAAAACATTACATTCACTCGCATTTAAATCATTAAGTATGGCCAGAGATAAAATGATGAGTCCACAAGATTATAGAGAGTTTGGATTAAAATGTAATATACCAATTAAAACTGCATCTTATTCAGATGAGGATGGTATCTTTAATTCTGATAATGAATATTTAACTATTATTAATACAGCAAGAGTTAAGAAAATGGATTTAATGGAGTGCTATGATTCAAGAACAAATTTATTGGATATAGAAAGAGATACATTATTCTTAATAGACCAAGAATTAAAACGATTTAAAAAAGAAAAAGGATTAAAAGATTACACAGATTTACTAGAAGAATTTGTAGAAAAAGATTTATCTCCAAAATTTAAAGTATTATTTATAGATGAAGCGCAAGATTTATCTCATTTACAGTGGGAAATGGTCAGATGTATATGGAAAAAGGCTGAAAAAACATATATTGCAGGTGATGATGACCAAGCTATTTTTAAGTGGGCTGGAGCCGACGTAGATCACTTTATAGCGCTAAAAGATGAGGTGGATGAGATCAGGACGCTTAATCAATCTTATCGTATTCCTGGAGGTCCTATACACGAATTATCACAAAAGATTATATCTAAAGTTAAGAATAGATATCAAAAAGACTACAAACCACGTCAAGAAACAGGTATTTTAAGATATTATACTGATATTACACAGGTAGATATGTCTAAAGGAGAATGGACAGTTCTTGCTTCTGCGGGTTATTTTTTAGATGATGTTAAAGAATTATGTGAATTACAAGGTTGGTATTATCAATACAAAGGAATTAACTCTATATCATTAGAGTTATTATTAGCATTAAGTAATTGGGAAGATTTTAGAAATGGTACAGCATTAAATTATATACAGATTAAAAACATGTATAAATATTTAGGTGCCAATGTCACTCCTGGATATAACGATGCTAAAACATTAAAAGCTGAAGAAAAGTATTTAATACAGGATTGTATTAAAGATCATGGTTTACTTACTGATAAAGTATGGTATGAATCATTTGAAGGTGTAGACACAATTACTGAAAATTATATTCGTAATATGAGAGCAAATGGTGAGAAGATAAATAAGACTCCGCGTATTCTTATGTCGACAATCCACGCGTTCAAAGGTGGCGAACGAGATAATATTTGTGTTCTATTAGATTTATCAGCCTCCGCAATTAAACAAAGCGAAACAGACCCAGATGATTTACATCGTTTGTATTACACTGCTTTCACAAGAGCAAAGAAAGAATTACATATTGTAGATCCAAAGAGTTTTGATCGCGCATACTTAATATGATCACAATAAAAGAAATAGATAAAAAAGATAAAAACATTTACTTCATAATTTATGAAGTTGGAAAAAAAGTATACACATACAATGGAAAGCCAGAAGATGTTTTAAATGATTTACACAAAACTAATAAAGAATTATATGACAAACAAAATATTCTTTAAACAAGTTGGTGGTAAACATTATAAATTAATGAAGATACAGCCATCTGTATTTATAAACGAAAATAAATTACCGTTCGCTGAAGGTAATGCAATTAAATATATCTGTCGTCATCGATTAAAAGGTAAAAAAGAAGATATATTAAAAGCGATACACTATTTGGAAATGATATTAGAAAGAGATTATAAATGAGAACCTTTCAGCAAATATTATTTACACCACAAACAGAATGGGTGGTACCAGAAGAATTAAAAGATTTACAAGGTCATAAAGAAATCGCAGTGGATTTAGAGACCTGTGATCCGGAGTTAATTGAACGCGGATCGGGAAACGTGGTTGGTCGTGGCCACATTGTAGGTATATCCGTAGCAGTAGAAGGATGGTCAGCATATTATCCAATAGCACATGAAGGTGGTGGAAACATGGATAAAAAATTAGTTTTAAATTGGTTACAGGATTTATTTAAACAAGATGCTACATTTATATTTCACAATGCAATGTATGATATCTGTTGGTTAAGATCATCAGGTATTACTCCTCCTGCAAAAGTTGTAGATACAATGATTGCTGCATCTTTAGTAAATGAAAACAGATGGAGTTTTAGATTAAATGATCTTGCAAAAGAATATGCAGGTATAAGTAAAGATGAATCCGTATTACAAGCAGCAGCAAAAGAATATGGTATTGATGCTAAAAAAGATATGTGGAAACTTCCATCTATGTTTGTTGGCCAATACGCAGAACGAGATGCAGAATCTACTTTAAAACTTTGGCATAGAATGAAAGTAGAATTATCTGATCAAGATTTGTGGACTATCTTTGATATGGAAACAAAATTATTTCCATGTCTTGTAGATATGAGATTCAAAGGTGTAAGAGTTGATTTAGATAAAGCGTCTAAAATTAAAAATAATCTTATAGATCAAGAAAAGAAATTGTTATTTAAAATCAAGGAGTTAACAGGAGTTAATGTAGAATTATGGGCTGCAGCATCTATTGCTAAAGCATTTGATGTATTGAAACTTCCATATGACAAAACAGAAAAAACAGGAGCTCCAAGTTTTACTAGAAACTTTTTAGCAAATCATCCTCATGAACTTGCACAATCAATTGCAAATGCGAGAGAGATAAATAAAGCACACACAACTTTTATTGATACAATTGTAAAACATTCTCACAATGGAAGAATACATGCAGATATAAATCAAATACGATCTGATGATGGTGGAACAGTGACGGGAAGATTCTCAATGTCTAATCCAAACTTACAACAAATTCCGGTAAGACATAAAGAGTTAGGTCCTATGATTAGATCAATATTTATTCCAGAAGAAAATCATAAGTGGGGTGTATTTGACTATTCACAACAAGAACCAAGAATATTAATTCATTATGCTAAATTACAAAGATTAGATGGTATTAATGAAATTGCAGAAGCATATGAAGCAGGAGAAGCAGATTTCCATGCAGCAGTTGCAAAAATGGCTGGCATTGAAAGATCACAAGCTAAAACAATTAATCTTGGATTGATGTATGGTATGGGTAAAAATAAATTAATGGCAGAATTAGGTTTGATGAAAGAAGCTGCAGAAAAATTAATTAATCAGTATCATGCTAAAGCTCCATTTATAAAACAATTAATGCAAGCAGTATCAAGAAGAGCTGATGATTCTGGAAAGATTAGAACCATTGGTGGAAGACTTTGTCATTTTGATATGTGGGAACCAACGACATGGGGTGCTGGACTTCCTAAAAAACATGCTGATGCAATAAAAGAATATGGTCCTGGAATTAAAAGAGCTGGAACATACAAAGCATTAAATAGATTAATACAAGGATCAGCTGCAGATATGACTAAAATGTCTATTATTGCATTAAGTGAAGCTGGTATTGTACCACATATACAAGTTCATGATGAATTAGATATATCTGTTGAATCTAATGACCATGCAAAACAAATAGTAGAAATAATGGAATCAGCAATTAAATTAGAAATACCTAATAAAGTTGATTTTGAATGCGGTAATGATTGGGGTTCAATAAAATAGCTTTCAATGTCTTATTTAAATGCTAATATACCGCCTATATACTGTAAAATAAGGAGAGAATATTTATATGACTTACGAAAACATCAAGGAGAAACTGAAGACTGCGTGGTATTTGGTTTGGGGAGTATTAGCGGTCGTGCACTCTTGTTTCATGCGTTACTTAGCAATGGTGCAATCTATTGGAGACTTCCTATCTCTGCTTTTCTTCAAAGAAGAAGCTGCGATTCTGTGCATCAACGAGAAGTGGAACATCAAAATATCGAAGATCTTCAGTTATGGAATTCATTTAGTTATTATCCTAGTGTTACTGTTTTTGATTTTTTAAAAGGTCAGCGCGGTAAATATTTAGGAAAAAATAAAAAATTTTATCATGGAGAATATTTATTCACTGTGGATTGGGCACATCCAGAATCTAATATTGTGGATACTGAACATTCTGAAATTCCCGATCAGCATAAGTGTGCTCACATTTTGGCTCTTGATAACGGTAATTTTGCAGCTCAGCCTAATAATCGTATTTTGTGGAGTATTCCTAGCTTTACAACTTCAACACATTGGCCAGATTATAAAGTACAAACTACGTATTGGAACGTAGAAAATAAAGATTGGAAGACAGATGATTCTAATGATATGTTCTACGATATAAATGCAAAAAAAATTAAAAAAAATTAGACGCGCTTTAAAATTAGATGCCAAAATAGAACATGGTATATGTCCTTATTGTAATTTATTATCTCCATTATTATTTTTGTATAAAGATTTTTATAGATGTTCTTTGTGTGGAGAAGAAGTAGAACAATATATTAATGGCGTTATAAAATATATTCCAATTACTAATAGTAAAAGAATTGGATTAATGACAGAAATAAAAGATAATGGCCCGTAAAATTCAATCGGGTACAGGTACCTTCATTAAACAAACTAATAAAAAACGTCCTGGGCGTCATTCTAAAAGACCAAATAAACGTAACGATAGAAAAGAATATAGAGGTCAAGGAAGAAGATAATGAATGCCCGTCCTAGTTGTACTAGGACGAGCAAACAAAAGGTGTGAGAAGAGATGTCCACAATATACTAAAAATAAATGTCTTGCAACACTTGTTTTTATATTATATCTTCCCATATTAAAATGCAGAAAGCATAAATAAATAAACAAAAAGGAGAGAAAATGGCAGACCCAAATAAATATAAATCAGTATCAGTACCTATGGATACATATAAAATTTTATTATTTTTAGGTGATGGTAAATTAACTGATGCTAATTTAACTATAAGTAAAACAATTGAAGTCCTTGCAAAGAAAGAAGCAAAAAACAAAGGATATAAAAATGGACACGGAAAATAGAACCCATAAAATCATTTGTCATGATTGCAATGGTAATGGATACCGTAGAGATTGCTATGGTGAAGTATATCAATGTAAAAATTGCAAATCACAAGGTGAAATAACATTTACCGAAGAAGAAATGTTAGAAGAAATAGATGATGCAGGAGTGCCAATATGAAATTAAATAATTTTAAACCAAATCCTTGGTTGTTAGTAATTATTGTATCTTGGTTATTATTAGTATTAAGCATAGTGATATATACATGAAAAGAAAAGTATCAGGATATTATGGCTATTGGTGTCCAATAAAAAAGAAACGTATATTTAAAATATTATACGAAAGAAAAAGATGAAACGTGGTCCCAATGATTTAGATGAAATAATTTATCGTCTAAAAAAACAAAACAAAAGGTTGAAGAAATGTCTAAAAGAACAAAAAAAGATCTCGAACTAGAATTCATTTATAATGAACTATTCGACAAAATGGTTGAATTAGTATTGCGTTATAATGAACCGCAAATGGTAGCGTCTACTATGATGGCGCAATCATTAAGACTTTATAGAACTGTATTTAAAACTAAAGGTGAATATAGAGAAGTAGTAGAAACTGTTTTAAATCAAGCAGATAAAATACAACCTTACAATCATCAAACATTACACTAATGAAAAAAGAAACTTTTGTAAGAGGAAATTATATTGTGTTTGGAAATGAAAACATGGAGATAACATGTATTAAATGTAATCAAACCATGAATCAAATTCATTTTACAATACATGATATATTTATTAATGGCATTAGAAAATTAAAAAATATTTGTCTACATTGTCATAATGAAGCAGGAAAACTACGTAAAAAATATAAAGTAGAATATAAACATTTAAAAACTGAATATTGTGCATGTTGCGGTGTAAAAGATAAAAAACTTGTTTTAGATCATTGTCACGTAACAAAAAAATTTAGAGATTGGATATGTCAAAATTGTAATAGTGCTATAGGTTTAGTCAAAGAAAAAATAGAAGTATTAGAAAAAATAAAACAATATTTATTAAAATGATAGAAATTATTAATAATCAAATTTGTTGCGCGTTATGTAATCAATTTAAAGATTTAAGTGAATTTAGAAAAAACAGAAAAAATGTAACAAAAGAAGCATCTTATTCAAAAAATTGTATAGATTGTTGGAACCATATGTCAAATATTGCTCATAGATTAAATAAACAATACAAACATTTAAAACCAGATAGCTGTCAAATTTGTGGTGTTGTTACTGATAAAATAGAATTAGATCATTGTCATGTAACAGATAAATTTAGAGGATTTATATGTAGAAGTTGTAATAGAACAATCGGTAGAAGTGGAGAAAAAGTAGAAACAATTGATAAAATTATTTCTTATTTAAAAAAACACAATGAAACACAATCCTAAATTTATATATCCAAAGTCAACAAGATCAACAGTGGATGGACAGCGACACTATGATTTAGGTGAAGCTAAACTACCATCGGTGACTACAATATTGTCAGCAACTCAACCGGAAGAGAAACGTAAATCACTGGAAGAGTGGCGCAAACGAGTGGGTATGGATGAAGCAGCGCGGATCGTGGATAATTCTGCAACGCGTGGAACTGCCATGCACAAGATAATAGAAAGTTATTTAACTGGACAATATCATTTAGATTTAACGGATGTAGGTAGAAATGCACATAACATGGCACAAACTATCATAGACAAAGGATTAAAAGATAAAATCAATGAATTTTATGGCATGGAAGCTGTACTTTATTACCCAGATTTATATGCTGGAGCTACAGATTTAATAGCTCAACACATTGGATGTGACAGTATTATTGACTTTAAACAAACAAACAAACCAAAGAAAAAAGAATGGATTGAAGATTATTTTTTACAAATTGCAGCTTACGCAATGGCCCATGACCATGTCTATGGAACTCAAATTGATAAATGTATTATCATGATGTGTGATCCAAACAATGTATATCAAGAATTTGTAATTCGTGGGTATGAAATTAGAAATTATAAATATAGATTTTTACGTAGACTTGATGAATATTATAATAAACAAGCCAAAAATCAGCTTATTGACAAAAACAATAAAATAGAAATAATAAGAGGATATAACTAATGAGCAGCTACAGGACTGCAACCTTGTCTATACAGATAAGATAAAAATCAACTAACATCGCAGGAGGACAAGTGAATAATTTAAAAAATTATACGTTGTATGTGATTATAGCTTTGATATGGTTGTTTATCATATTGCTTGTAGTATTTTCACAACCCGCCTTTGGCTATAAAAACAATAAAGAATTTGTAGAATCAGTCAATAAATGCGCTGATTATTTAGAAAAAAGAATAAGAAAAGAAGACAGAATACCACGAAAACTATTACTAACTCAAGCGGCTTTAGAATCTAATTATGGACGAAGTCGTTATGCTATTGAAGGTAATAACTTGATGGGTATCTACCAGTTTAAAAATTTACATACCGGTATGGTACCTAGTAAAAATCCAAATGCACCGTTTAGAGTGGCTAAATTTCAATCTAAATGCGATTCTATAAAATATTATATAAATCTGCTTAATACGAAAGATTCCTATGTTTCTTTTAGAAATGAACGATTATTACAGAATAAACTGCGTATTAACGACGTAAATAGGTATTTCCACCTGTTGTATAACTATTCTACTAATCCTGAATACCCACAACTATTGAAAAGAACATATAAGGAACTGGTAGATATGGGGTTTTAATGTGGGGATTTTTAGGCCCCACACCATTTGTTACTCGTCTTCGTCTTCGTCTTCATCGTCAAAGTCGTCATGGTCTTCATGATCGCATTGTTCGATGTCGTTGATCTTATCTTCTAGAATATCTAAACTTGCTCTAATATCCTCGATAATGTCTTCGATTGATTGTTTCTTTTTAGCCATTGTATTACCCCCGATCCGCGATGCGCTCATATCAAATCATTGTGGCAGAACAAGTGTAAAATGGTGCGCGGAACGTGGATCGTTGATTTATATAGCTTTTTTGTTCCGTGCCACTATAAGTGGAGTTTTAGGGGTAGTGATGAAATATTTTTTTCAACTTTACCCCGTGGCACATGGCACACGTGGCACAAAACGTCTAGAACTGTTGGTAGATAATCATTCTAGACGATTTGGAGGTGTGCCACGACAGAAAATGCCGTGGCACACTTCGTCTAGAAGTGTTGGTATACAATGATTCTAGACGATTTAGCTTCGTGGCACAGTATCAAAAAGTGTTGATTTTATTGACTTTACATGTATTCCGCTACGCGACCCCCTTTTGCAAAAATAATTTGCAAAGGAGGGGTAAAAATTCTACTTATGTAGGATGAGCATTGATAAATATCCAAGAATTAGAATTCATTGGATTGATATACTTGGAGATACGGGGTGGGCAGATGAAGATGAATTCCAAGACATGCAATGTAGTACTTGCGTTAGCGAAGGATTCCTGTTTAAAAAGGATAATGATGTGGTAGTAACTTTTGCATCATACGAAGTTGAAAACAACGAAGTAATAAGTTATGGCGACAGAAATATCTATCCTATTGGAGTTGTTAAAAAAATCGAATATCTCTAGTTGTATTTACAAGTCTTGTTTTGGCTGCTTGTTATTAGAATCTTGCAACTGCAAATCTTTAACTTCATCAAAGTCAGCTTCAACAAGCAGACCTTTGTGATCTTCTAATATTTGTTTCATCTTTAATTCTAATTCTGCTGGTGTCAAACTATCTAATGATCCGTATTTAATTATCTTTTGATCTACATATAAACCAGCTGCTTTACCACGTGCAACTTCTGCATTGATAGCTGCACTCCATGCACCTTTAGTTCTTGATTCATCTCTTAATTTTGCAAGTTCACTAATATGATTTTCAAATGTAACTTCATATTTCTTTTGCATCTCCTCACGTAGTTCACCAATGTATTTAACTACCAATGGAGATATATTTGGATTAGTTAGTTCATGTGCTGCTTGTCTCGGTCTTGTCGTATAACCTGCTTCATATGCACATTCAGTTTTAGTTTTTCTTCCTTCATTAAAAACTAATAACTCTGCAAACTTTATTTGTCGTTCTGTTAATTTTGCTGGTATACCCATGTATTGACATATATCGTAACATATAGTACAAATCAACTGTTGCTTATTCATGTTTGCAACTTATATAAATTAGTGGGGTCGGCTTACGAGAAGATGAAAGATATTTGCCTTCGGATACTGGGCCCCATTTAAAACTATGGTGGACGGGAAGTTATTAGCACGAATAGTAGATTATTTCATGAAGAGTGAAATAGCAAAGAACGCACGAGTTCAAGTGCAGATGCCGAACGGCGAGTTAAGAGATATTGCAACAATCAAATTAATGGAAAACAAATTAATTGGATTGTATGAAACCCACAGAATTGTATTAGTCACAGAAAAAGAATCACACAAAATGCCTCCAGTTATCCGCTCAACGGATGTAATTTAGTACGATGAAACCAGAGACAAAGTTCTGGCAAGAAGTTAAGAAAAATTTAAACGATATTACATGGACAAGACTTGAATCTTGGTCATCGTTTGGTGTTCCAGATTTATTGGGTTATCACGATTCTTGTGCATTTTTTATGTGTGAGCTAAAGATTGCTCGTAAAGGAAAAGTACACATGTCACCACACCAGATTTTATTTCACATGACCATGACAAAGCGTAATTTTATCTTAGTAAAAGAAGACGCTCCTCGCTCCGTAAAACTTTATCCAAGTTCCGCGGTCACCGAATCGGGGCTCGTGCTTGAGCGCTCGCGCGCTTGTGCGCTTGATGACTGGTCCGCTATCCGCGCTTGCTTGCTTGCGCTTGAGCGCTGATGCTTGTGCGCTTGTGCGCTGCCGTTAATGTTGAGAGTTGGTTGGCCCGCTGTTCGCGGGCCGGGGTGATTAGTTCCAGGCAGACTCTGCTAGAGCTCCGTTGCTGGCTTGATTTAGAAGGTCCAAGTATTCCGTTTCGGTGAACTTGAGAACCTTGACAATGAACTCGTGGCGTGCTGCCTGAGTTTCCATGATTGGAGCTCGAAGATACTTGATTGCTTTTTGTCTGATCTCTTCCCGCTTCGCGCCCCCAGGAAGGTATTCCGGTTTTATTTGTCTGTCTTTCATCTCTTCTCCTTTGTTGGTTATACATCCTATAATATCCTATATGTGAGCTCATGTCAAGTGCGACAAATTGTCGCATGCTTGTGCGCTTGAACGCTTGCGCGCTTGTGAACTTGCGCGATTCGTGGTTGGCGGGCTGCTATGGGAGTAACAGCCCATGTTAGTGTTTACCGTAAGCGATATTAGGTATTCGCTTATCCCAACATGCCCTACAGCTTAAGCATTTGTTATCCTGCTCCGCTGCTGGGCATGTTTTTCCTTCTGTGACTACAGTAGAAGTATGTTGCCATGACGAGGACGGCGAACCGTCGACCTTCGTCGCTGATAATCTTATAATCAAATTAGCTGGTACCTCTTCAGGTTTGACTTGAGCTAATATCCCCGCTTCGCGTGTCGGCATCCAGTGATTAACATCCGGTGTCAACAGACAGACAGAGAATATCTTTTTAAGGTGATCAAGTGATTGGATATCTCCTGAATCATGCCAGCGAAACCATTTAGATTTGTGTCGTAAGATTTGCGCTGCCATTGCTTGGACCCATCGCGGATCATCAATTGCTTTTAATCTTTTGTATTGAGCTGCTTGTACATTGGAAAACACGTAACAACCTTTTAAGGCGTAGCAGCCATGACAGACAGTGCCTGGAATCTTTGCCAGCTTGCTGCCTGTTTTACATTCTTTAGCAGGTATACCGTAAGACCAGCCAGGCATTTTAGAAGGCTTTGACAGCGTGCCGGTGATTTGATCTAATTCTATTGCTTTCATATGTCCTATATAATCTTATAATTTAAATTGTCAAGCTTGTGCGCTTGTTCGCTTGCGAGCTTGTTCGCTTGCGAGCTTGTGCGCTTGCACGCTTCGCGGTGCGCGTTTTTCTGAAATGCGAATCGTAGGCCTGCAGCTGGGCTAATGTTATTTTGTCCATATTGCGTACCATAATGTAAATAGAATACACGCCAGCAAAAAATCTGTGGCGTGTATTCCGAATAGTTCAATCATTACCAGCTACAATCATAGCCAATATCTTTACCAGCTTTTAACTGTTCCTTGCACCACTCAATAAACTTTTCATCTTGTTGAGCGTATTCCGTAACTTGTTCCTCTTGGAATTGTTGTCCCCAGAAAAAACCATCGGAAGCAAAATAATCATAGTATTTATTTTTATATGCATTCTCTAAACGCTCAACTAACTCATTTGTGATTTTAACACCACCTTGCCCACCATTGAAGCCGAGATGTTGTAAATCACTCATTGTGTTATGTTTTTGTTTTTCTTTGTGCTGTTCGTTGAATTCAGTTGCCATAAACTGCTGTAACCTAGCATGTTTACGCCAATAGAACTCTTCTTTAACTTGTCCGTTTTCATCACGAAAACCAGCGTATTGGTCTAGTCCCATAGTCACTCCTTTGTTAGTTGTTTTTCTTTCTGTTTTAACTATATCACAATCCACGCTCCGTGTACATGCGACAAATTGTCGCAACAAGCTTGTGAGCTCACATACAACCTAGAGTTATGTCAATGCGACATATTGTCGCAGGCGCTTGCGCGCCTGCGCACCAACTAGAAAGGTATCTGGAATAGCTAGCTATTTTACAAGACTGTGTTTCCAGATATATCCTATATAATCCCATTGACATTAATTTCAAGATATGAAATAAAATAATTCTAACTAAAAAAAAGGAGTGAGTATGACTACAAATAAAGCAAGACTAAATACTGATTTAAGAAAAAAAATCGGTGGTTTAATTTTATCTCATTTTGAAAATGAGAAAACTACTGAATTGGAAAACTTTAAATCAGCAAAAGAGGATATAGATGTTGCTTATAATAGAGCATTTAAAACAGCTACTAAAATTGTGCAACGAGCATATCCGACAAGTGATGTTGCAACACTAAACGCATTTAAAAAAAAATATGGTAGTGCGTGTGATGTTGTAGCTAAAGACAGTTGTTTTTATTTTGCTAATACAGAAATGAAAAGGGCTGATAATAGTGATGAGAATGTTGCTGAACATTTTGACTTTAAATTGGACGCAAGTATGTCTGGACGATTTGACAGTATGGACTTTGGCATTGCATACTATCGTGATGAGTTAAAAGCTATTGGATTAAATCCAGAAATAACAATCCAAAACAAAGCACAAGATAATCGTAGCAATCCACATTGGACACAAGAGACAGACAAGATTAAAAAATTTCTTGGCTATCAAAACGAGGACGGACTGTATCAAGATTGGAAAGATAAATTTTCTCTTGATGTAATCGGTACAAGTTATTGTCGTTCAAGAACGATACCTTGTTTCAATAGTGAGTTTAATGAAATGAAACTTTTTAAAAACGCAAGACAAAGTTTTGTTAATGCTCATTACATTTGGGCTGAACATATTTTTAAAGATATGAGAGATATTAATAATGCTCTTAAAGATTATAAATATGTTAAGGACGCAATCGACTTGTGTGGTGCTTTGGGTTTAAATGTTAATGAAAACGAATTGCAAAAAACAGTTGGAGTTTCATTAACTATTTATCAACCAGAAAACTTGGCTAACTTAATTAAATCAAGACGAGTTAAACAAGACAACAAAGCTGTTATTGCTCAATTTAAAAAGGCAAGACAATCTGCAGTTGCATTAAATTAACATTTGACACTTATGGGATAATATAGTAGTATTATCCCATAACTAATTAGAGAGAAAAATATGAATATAGATAAAGATGTAAAGTTTGTAGTAAGCTACATACCAGAAAAAATAAATGGACAGGAAAATACAAAAACAGAAGTTGTTCGTAGAACAGCAATCTTTGATGACAAATCAAGAGTGTTCACTACTACCAAAGGCGAAACAGCATTAGTTTATTTTGATGTTGAGAGAAATGGTTATCGAACAGCTAAAAACTTTATAATAACTTTGAAAGGATAATTATGAAACATATTTGCCAAGGACAGAATTGTCATACCTACGAAACGCAATCAAGGATTCGTGGAACGAAAGGCTCTAAAGTTTTGCGCACTAGATTTGCAAGATTTAATTTAGATGTTAATCGTGAATGGATTAATAATTGGGAATATTATTTTTGCGATGAGAGATGTATGAATGATTGGTTACAAAAACATATGACTCAGTTAATAAACTTTGTTGGTATTAAAACTAAACCACAAGAAACACCAATAGATATTGTTCAAGAAACAAGAACAGATTGGAGAGATAGAGAATATGTTTGTACAACTATAAAGTTAAAACAAAATGAAAATAATGTATTGACAGAAAATCCCATATAATATAAATATAATAGTGAGCCGACTAACCTTGTAATGTAAATCGGCTCGCTAAACTGAAAGGAAAACAATGCACACAATTAAATACAATAACAAAGAATATAAAATACCATTCGATTTAGATTTACAAATCGATAAAGATAAAGTGATTGAGGTGCCCAATAGATTTAGCGGCGAGAAGGCAAGCCTACCTTGGTTTGCTGTTGCTGTATATGATTTAATTATGGGTGCGGAACAGTTCAATGATTATGAAACAATGCAACAAGGATTGGATTGGTTTAGACAATACTTTCCAAAACAATATATGGTTTTATTAGATTGATATAATCAATCATAGGTTGTGCGCCGCTTCGCGGCGCGCAGGCGCGCGCTTCGCGCGCGTGTGTCCTTACTTTAAAAGCGCGCTTCGCGCGCTTGCTTCTTTTCTTATTAATAAAACAATTCGCTTGCAAGCTTGCGGGCCCACCCACCCCACCACAACAGTAACCCACTTGACTTTAGCTTGTGCTCTTGCGGGCCCACCCACCCCCATAAATAGCAAAAGGGGTCCCAAAACTTTAACCTTTAGTCCTAGATTTAGACATTCAACCATGATAAATACTTTTTAAAAATAATCAAAGGTGCAAAAATTTTATAAAAAATTTTTATGGATGTAAGTAAGATAGATCTAAATAAGTTGCCTGTAGACAAGCGTAAAGAATTTATACAATATGCAATTAAGTTAGATGAGAAGAAAAAAGAAGAAAAGGTTAATCAAGATTTTTTAACTTTTGTAAAATCTGTTTGGCCAGATTTCGTTGAAGGTAAACATCATAAAAAAATTGCTGAACAGTTTAATCGTCTTGCAGAAGGAAAGATTAATCGTTTAATTATTAATATGCCACCAAGGCATACTAAATCTGAGTTTGCTTCTTTCTTACTTCCTGCATGGATGATTGGTAAGAATCCAAAATTAAAAATTATCCAAACTACTCACACGACTGAACTTGCTGTCAGGTTCGGTAGAAAAGCAAAACATTTAATTGACAGTCAAGATTATAAAAGATTTTTTAAAACAACACTGCGCGAAGATTCACAAGCCGCGGGCCGTTGGGAAACGGAACAAGGTGGTGAGTACTTTGCAGCCGGTGTTGGATCGGCAATCACGGGCCGTGGAGCGGATTTACTTATCATCGATGATCCGCATTCTGAACAGGACGCAATGAACCCAGAAGCTTTAGAGCGTGCTTATGAATGGTACACTTCTGGTCCTCGTCAGCGATTACAGCCTGGTGGAAAAATTGTTGTGGTCATGACACGTTGGTCATTAAAAGATCTTACCGGAGCGTTGATCGGGGCTCAAAAAGGAATTAAATCAGATCAATGGGAAGTGATACAATTTCCTGCAATACTGCCAAATGAAAAACCAGTATGGCCAGAGTATTGGAAGTTATCTGAATTAGAATCGGTTAAAGCATCTTTATCTGTTCAAAAATGGAATGCACAATGGATGCAAAATCCTACATCCGAAGAAGGTTCAATCATTAAACGTGAATGGTGGCGTAAGTGGGATAAGGATTATATTCCAGCTTTAGAACATGTCATACAAAGTTATGATACTGCATTTTTAAAAAAAGAATCAGCAGACTATTCAGCAATAACAACTTGGGGTGTATTCTTTCCGGATCAAGATTCAGGGCCCAATTTAATATTATTGGATGCATTTAAGAAACGTTTAGAATTTCCAGAATTAAGACGTGAAGCATTAAATCAATACTATTATTGGAGACCTGATTCGGTAGTGGTAGAATCAAAAGCATCAGGATTACCGCTAACTTATGAATTACGTAAGATGGGTATTCCTGTCATAAACTTTACACCAAGCAAAGGAAATGATAAGCATTCTCGAGTAAACGCCGTAGCACCACTTTTTGAAAGTGGACAGATATGGGCGCCTGAAACGGATTTTGCAGAAGAGGTTATTGAGGAATGCGCGGCATTTCCTTTTGGAGATCATGATGACCTCGTAGACTCAATGACACAAGCGTTAATGAGATTTAGACAAGGTGGTTTTATTGATCACCCTGAAGATTACAAAGATGAACCTGTGGTTCATCATGATAAGGAGTATTACTAATGGATAAAAAAGTTTTATATGCTCTAACTACAAAGATTTTTAGTGCACTTAAAAAGTTAGGAATCAAACCTAAAATAGGTGTAACAACAGATATTCAAAGATTACCGGGAGCTAATTCATTTAACACAGACTTTAGTACATTAACACAAGCTCGTCCTGAATCTTTAAAAAAGTTAATTACTGTGGATGCAGATTTTTTAGCTAAAGCAAATCCAGATGAGCTTCGACAGTATTATAATAATCTAGAATATGTACAAGCTACGTATCCAGATATGTTTCCAAAAGCAGAAGTTGTAACAGAAGCAAAGACTGGAATTAAAACTTTAGTAGATGATCTTAATGAAAAACTTAAAGGTAAAAAGTCTATGGAAACTTTTGATCTTAAAACTGGAGAAGTAATTCCTACTAAAGAACCAATCATGACAGCAGAAAGTAAATCAAGAAAACTTACCAAAGATGAAATTGCAGACTATGAAGAACAATTAGGAGATGCTGAAACTTGGTTGTCAGAAGGAACTGTTGAAGAAGCAGAAAAAGCTTTAAAGAAAAGTAAAGCAGAAGAAGCATATTATTACGGACAATATAAAGCTGGTAAATTAGATCCTGCTCCTGGTGAGCAAACAGAAGATAGAATGAAATTTTTACAAAAAAAAATTAAAGAAGCACAAATGACAATGGACAGAAGATTAATTACTCCTGATGAAGTAGATGAGTTAATGGGATTAGAAGATATTTTTTTAAAAAATAAAACAAAGACAATAACTAAAACTTTAGATGAAGATGCATTAAGAAAACTTGCTCAAAAAGAAAATATAAATCCAGAAGATTTAGAAAAATTTTTATCAGGTGAATATAATCAAATTTTGAGAGGACCACAAAGAGGATTAATTACTAGAGACAAAGAAGGAAATATAATTATCAAAGACAAATATTCTTCTAAATATGTTGGTTATGAAAGAGCTGCTGAAGAAGATATGATTAGACAAAAATATGGAAACATTATTGATGATAATCTTTTAAAACAAATTTTAATTGACGATAACCCACAACGAAAAGCAGAAGTACTTGCTTCAATTGATGAAGCTATAAAGATGCAAGAAAAAGGAATTCCTTATGAAGAAATAATTAACATTATGAAAAATACTACAAGAACTAAACAAGCTAAAGGTGGTTTGATTAAAAACATATCTTACAAAAGTATGTTTAATGATTTAGATAGAACTTTGAATAAAGGTCTTGGAACAATGTTTAAAAGGAAAAAATAATGCCTATTGGAATTTATAAACGTAATATACCTGAAGAATTACAAAATAAATTAAACATAGCTAAATTAGAAATAGATAAAAGAAATCAATTAGGAATTTTATCAAGATCTGAAGATATTAGTAAAATATCTGGAATAGATAAAGGTCAAATAAATGTTTATATTAGAAAAGGATTATTACCATCTTTTATAACTAAAGAAGAAGCAGTTATTAAATATTTTAATAATGGAATAGAAAACAATAGTTCACTAAAAAATTTTAAAACTAAAAATATACTTGATTATTTAAATCATGAAATGCCTGTTGGAAGTAAAGCAAGAATTAATTATCATAATTTATTTAATATTTTAAAAAAACAAAAACCAGAATTATTTGAAACAATTTTTTCTCAAAAAGAAGGTACCCAACAATTACTTCTTAGAAATCCTAGAGTTCAAGATATAGCAATAAAAGATTATTTAAAAGATCCTGATTTAATAAAAAAAGAACAAGCTATTTTATCTTCTTCTATGAGTGCTAAAAGAGATGAATTAAGAATATTGGAAGGTAAATTAAAATTAGGAGCAAGAGACTTTGCTATATCTCAAGCACAAGATAATTATGTAAAACAGTTAAATGAAAATATTAGACAACAAGTTAATGAAGTTGGTTATGACGAATTTGTAAGAAAAAATCCAACTCTTATTGAATATGCTGGAAAAAGATTAGATTCTAAAACTGGACAAATTATACAAAGAACTCCAGAAGAATTACAAAAATATATAAATGATGGATTCTTTTCAATAGATCATAAAAATAAAAAATCTGGTGAAAAATTTAATATTGAATTTCCAACTAATAAACAAATAGTTCCAGCAGGAATTAATTCTGGATATATAAGAAGTGCTCAATCTTATTTAAAAAATAATTTAGATAATTATGGTAAAGATCCAATTATAACTAAAAATATTGATAGTATTATTGATGAAGGTAAAAAATATAATTTTACTATTGGTACAGATGAAATTCCAAATTATCAAAAAAGTAATTTAGCTAAAATTTTTAAAGGTGTTAAAAATATTGGTGGATTACAATTTCCAACAGTTACTGAAAATGTTTTAACAGGTTTTGATGAACAACTTAAACCATTTAATTTTGACACATCTAATGTATCTAAAGTTTTAGATATTCCAACCGAAGAAAAATTTGTAGATATTAAAAAAGGAATGTTAGGAAGAACGCAAAGATTAACAAAACTTGCAAAAGCTGGAAAGTATCCTTTATTAGGAGCAGTAGCACTTGGTGCTATAAACGCAACTCCATCCAAAGCTATGACTACAGCACAAACAGATCAAATGGTAGAAGGTCAAGCACCAGAACCTAAATTAGCTGAAAACATTTCTTACAATCCTTATAGTGGATTTGTTAAAGCAGATAAACCAGAAGAAAAAGCATCTCAATCAGATCTTTTATATTGGATAGCAGATAACGAAATAATGGAAGATGTAAAAGAAATTGGAAAAACAGTTGGTGAAATAGGTGCAGTTATTGGTGGAGCAACTGTTGGTTTAGGTTTACCTGATGTTAAAAAAACTGTTGAAGAAGCAAAAGCTGCTGGTAAGTCTCCAGTTAAGAGTGTTCTTGGAAAAGGTTTTTATAGACTAGGTAGTCCATTTGCTACAGCTGCGTTTACAATTCCACAAGCATTAGATGAAAAAGTTACTGCAACTGAAATGGCAACAGACCCATTAAACTATTTAGGACTTGCAACAATGGAAACTTTAGGAAAAAAAGCTGGAACTATTGCTGCTCCTGCAGTCGCTGAATCTTCTGGAATACTAGGAGCTTTAAAAAATTATGCAACATTGAAGAATGTAGGTGAAGCAGTACCTGGTAAATTAAACGCTGCATTGAGACTTGGATTAAGTCCAAGAGTTATTGCTGGTGCTTCTAGATTTTTAGGAATACCAGGACTTATTGCATCTGGAGCATATACATTGTATGACTATCTATCTAACAAGGAATCTGAATAATGGATCGTAGAACTTTATTAAAATTATTAGGTGGAGTCGCTGCATTACCTGCTTTGGGAAAAGCAATTAAAGGTGTAGGTATTAAAACAGCAAAAGTTGCAGCTAAAGTATTACCTAAAGTTTCAGGAATGCCTGATTGGTTTCCTACATTAGTTGCTAAAATTAATAAAGAAGGAAAATTAGCAACTGAAGGCACAGGACTTGGCGACAATTTAAAAATTAAAGAATTAACTATACCTTCTAAAACTGGAACAAAAGGTGTTGGGGATGAAATATATACAATGATAGAATATCCAGATGGAAGAATTGAAATACAAGCAAATATAGAAGGAGGTGCTTATGGTCAACCATTTGAATTACATTATACACCACCTAAAACTGATATTGATGTAACAACTGGTAAACCAATAAAAGAGCCAGGTGATTTTTCTATAGTTGAACAAAGACCAAAACCAGATCCTAATGATCCAGGTAATTATGAATTTGATTGGGAAGCAGTTTCAAAAGATGAAGCATTAAGTGATCTTGAAAAAGTTGAAAAAATTACAACAGGAAAAATAAAAAATTTAACTGAAGCTGAAAAAAGAGCTGCACAAAGAAAAGGTTATTATGACAGTCCATATGACGATATATCAAACAGATATCCAGAACCAGATTATGCAGATGGTGGAATAGCTAGTTTTGCATACGGTGGATTGACAAAAACAGTTCCACCTGCTAGTGGTCCAGATCCACAAGGTGTTGAAACATTATTCAAAAAAAGGTATAGTTAATTATGGCTGATATAGATAAGGCGTTGCCTAATTCAATGACGACTGTAGAAATTCCTGGTCAAACTGAAATAGAACAATCCATTCAAGAAGATTTACAACAAGCACAAAATCCAGAAGTTGAAATTACACCAACGGAAGATGGAGGTGCAGAAATTTCTTTTGATCCAACTTTAGCAGCTCCAATGGGTGGTCAAGACCATTACGCAAACCTTGCAGAATTTTTAGATGATGATGTTCTTGGTTATGTTGGATCTGATCTTCAAGAAAAATACACTGATTATAAAACATCAAGACAAGATTGGGAGATGGCTTACACTCGTGGTTTAGATTTACTTGGATTTAAATACGAAGTTAGAACAGAACCATTTAGAGGAGCATCAGGAGTCACCCATCCAGTATTAGCAGAAGCAGTTACACAATTTCAATCACAAGCTTATAAAGAATTATTACCAGCAGATGGACCAGTGCGAACTCAAATTATTGGTAAAACAGATCGTAATAAAGAAGATCAAGCAATGCGAGTTAAAGAATTCATGAATTATCAAATTATGAATGTCATGAAAGAATACGAACCAGAATTTGATCAGATGTTATTTTATTTACCATTATCAGGTTCAACATTTAAAAAAGTTTATTATGATGCAATGCTTGGAAGAGCGGTATCTAAATTTATTCCATCGGAAGATTTAATCGTTCCATATTCTGCAACATCACTTGAAGATGCAGACGCAGTAATTCATGTTATAAAAATTTCTGCAAATGATTTACGCAAACAACAAGTAAATGGTTTTTATAAAGATGTAGAACTTGGAGAACCGCCTTTAAAAGAAGATGAGATTAAGAAAAAAGAACAACAACTAGAAGGAATCCGAGTTGAAAAGCAAGATGATATTTATACGTTATTAGAATGTCATGTTAATTTAGATCTGGAAGGATTTGAAGATAAAGATCCACAGACTGGTGAGCCCACAGGAATTAAACTTCCATACGTTGTAACGATTGAAGAATCTTCAAGAGAAGTTTTATCTATTAGACGTAATTATAAATCAGATGATCCATTAAAAATTAGAACTAATTATTTTGTACACTTTAAATTTTTACCAGGTTTGGGATTCTATGGTTTTGGATTAATTCACATGATTGGTGGATTATCTAGAACTGCAACTTCTGCATTAAGACAATTATTAGATGCGGGAACTCTTGCTAACTTACCAGCAGGATTTAAAATGCGCGGTATTAGAGTTAGAGATGATGCACAACCAATTCAACCAGGAGAATTTAGAGATGTCGACGCTCCAGGAGGAAATCTTCGTGATGCATTTTTACCTTTACCATTTAAAGGACCCGATCAAACACTTTTACAATTAATGGGTATTGTGGTTGAAGCAGGTCAACGATTCGCGAGCATCGCTGATGCACAAGTGGGTGATATGAACCAACAAGCAGCCGTTGGCACTACTATGGCGCTCTTGGAGCGTGGATCGCGAGTGATGTCTGCAATACATAAAAGAATTTATGGAGCACTAAAAAATGAATTTGAATTATTAGCAAATGTATTTGCTACTTACTTACCACCGGTTTATCCATATGATGTAGTAGGTGGTGAAAGACAAATTAAACAAACTGACTTTGATGATAAAGTAGATATTCTTCCAATTGCAGATCCAAATATATTTTCTCAATCGCAAAGAATTTCTATGGCACAAACTCAATTACAACTTGCACAATCTAATCCACAGATTCACGACATCTATCAAGCATACCGATCTATGTATGAAGCAATGGGTGTAAAAAATATAGATTTAATTCTTCCATCACCAAAACAACCAATGCCGATGGACCCAAGTTTAGAACATATTACTGCAATGGCTAATCAACCGTTCCAAGCATTTGCTGGACAAGATCATAAAGCTCACATTGATGCACATTTAAACTTTGTACAACTAAATATGGTTAGAAATAATCCTCCAGTTGTGATGGCAATACAAAAAAATATACTTGAACACATTTCTATTATGGCTCAAGAGCAAGTTCAGGTAGAATTTATACAAGAATTACAACAATTACCTATGTTGCAACAACAAGCACAGATGAATCCTCAAGTTGCACAACAAATTCAGCGTATAACTATTCAAATTGAGTCAAGAAAAGCTCAATTGATAGCTGAAATGACTAAAGAATTTGCTGATGAAGAGAATAAAATCATTGGCCAGTTTGATTCTGACCCATTAATCAAGCTAAAAGCGCGTGAAGTGGACTTAAGAGCCATGGAAAGTGAGCAAAAACGCAAAGAAGCTGAAGATAGGATCAATTTAGACAAGTTAAAAGCTCTTTTAAACCAAACAAATGAAGAAAATAAGCTTGAACAAAACGCAGAATTAGCTAAACTGCGTGCTGGAGTTTCTCTTGCAAAACAAAATAAGCAAAGAACTAACTAATAGGTATAAATATGGACAAAGGTCAAAAAAAAGTTGGTAAGGTAATGAGAGAATTTAAAAAAGGAGAATTACATTCTGGTAAATCTGGAAAAATTGTAAAAAATCCTAAACAAGCAATTGCAATTGCTTTATCTGAAGCAGGTATGTCTAGAAAAAAAATGGCAACTGGTGGTTCAGTAACTCAATCTTCATCTGAATCAAGATCAGCATATGGAACTCAAGTAGATTTTTCACAATTTACAAATTCTGATGGAACATTAAAAGGTGGAATTGATGTAGAAGTAACTAACCCACAAGAAACTCAAGAAGTTCCTGTTGGTGGTCAAAAAGGAATGTTACCAGAAAAAAGAAGACGAGCGAAGTGGTATTAATCCATGATTCAAATGTTAGGAGCTGTTGCACCTCTTGCAAAGATTCTATTTAACACAATTGAAAAAGCAGTTCCTGATAAAGATCTTCAAGAAAAATTAAAAGCACAATTACAAACTCAATTACTACAATCTCATACTCAAGAGTTAAAAGCAGCAGCTTCTATTATTGAAGCTGAAGCAAAAGCTGGCTGGTTTGCTAGCTCATGGAGGCCCCTTTTGATGTATGTATTAATCTTTATCTTGGTCTGGAATTATGTTATAGGACCAGTTATAAAAATATTCATGGGTGCAGTTATTACCTTTGAATTGCCTGGCGATGTTTGGAGTCTTCTCCAGATAGGTCTGGGCGGTTATGTACTTGGGCGTAGCGCAGAGTCGGTTGCTCGCACAATGGCAAACAAACCGACTAACAACCAGGAAAACGGATAGGAGATAAAATGAGAAACGATTATAAACAAAGACCAAGACCTGCATTTAAAGGTGGCGGAATAGCTAAAGGTGGAATGGGAGTTGCTCTTAAAAAAGGCGGTAAAGCAGATATGATAACTGCTAAGATGTCAAAGAAGAAAAAAGGTAAAATGATGAAAGGCAAAAGATAATGGCAGGACTCGGTAAACAATTAAGAGGAACCGGTATTGCAAGAGTAGGTCTTGCTAAAGGCGGTAAAGCATTTCCTGATTTAAATAAAGATGGTAAAGTAACTTTTAAAGATGTTTTAATTGGACGAGGTGTAATTAAAAAATCTAAAGGTGGTGCTATTGATATGTCTGAAAAACATGAAGGTATGGAGTCTAAAGCTGCAGAAGCTAAAGAATATGCTATGGAAGAAAAAGGTTACAAAGAAACTAAATCAGGTAAAATGGTAAAAAAAAATAAAAAGAAGAAAAAATAATGGTTAAAAAACTTTTAGGAAAATTATTATCCAAACGAAGACCTGTTGAAATGTTAGAGGTTAAACCTGCTGACAGAAGCACTCCTTTAAAAAGACAAGTTGGAGAAGCAAATGTTAGAATATCTAATATGTTAAATCAATTAAGACGTACTAAAAAAGAAGGTAAAGAATTAGTAGAAGATATAAAAGATACAACAGAAAGTTATTCTAGAAAAATAACAGGTGAAGAAGTTAAACCTTCTAAAATGTTTGACGACATTGAAAAAACTGTGACCGATTTAGAAACTGGTCAAGTTGAAAAATATGCAAAAGGTGGACTTGTTAAAAAAGGTTTTCCTAAAATTGCTAAAAAAGGTTGGAAGTAATGGCTAAACTTTGTGCTAGAGGAAAAGCTGCTGCAAAAAGAAAATTTAAAGTTTATCCAAGTGCCTATGCAAATATGTATGCATCCGCAGTTTGTTCTGGAAAAGTAACTCCAGGCGGTAGAAAAGGAAAAGCAGATGGTGGAATACTTTCTGCAGGTGCTACTTTAGATAAAAGAAGAAGAGTTATTACAAAAGCTAAAACAAATCTTTCACAACAAAGAAAAGCAGTATCTAATTATGAACAAGGTGGTATTGCAAAAGGTTGTGGAAATGTAATGGAAAATAGAAGAAAAGTTACAAAGAAATATTAATATGGCAAACGGTTTAAGAAAATGGGTTCAAGAAAAATGGGTAGATATTGGAGCTAAAAGAAAAGATGGTTCATATGCTCCTTGTGGTAGATCAAAAGGAGAAAAAAGAAAAGGTTATCCAAAATGTGTGCCATTAGCTAAAGCTAGAGCAATGTCAGAAGGTCAAAGAAGATCAGCAGTTGCAAGAAAAAGAGCTGCAGGAAATACTGGTCCTAAACCTAAAAATGTTGCAACATTTGCAAAACGTAAAAAAATGAGTAACGGAGGATTAGTATAATGGGTGACATATCTTTAAGAGGTAGAGGCATAGCATTAAAAAATGGAGGAACTCCTGCGTGGCAAAGAAAAGAAGGTAAAAATCCATCCGGTGGTTTAAATAGAAAAGGTATTGCTTCTTATAGAAGACAACATCCAGGTTCTAAATTATCCATGGCAGTGACTACAAAACCTTCTAAATTAAAAAAAGGATCAAAAGCTGCTAATAGAAGAAAATCATTTTGTGCCAGAATGTCAGGTATGAAAAGAAGATTAACTTCAGCTAAAACTGCAAGAGATCCAAATTCAAGAATTAATAAATCTTTAAGAAAGTGGAATTGCTAACATAACAAAGGAGAAGAGATGGAAGACGTAGATATAGCAAGTAAATTACAACGATTTATGAAAAATCAATTGTCTAATTTAACGACAATTGTGACTTCAGGAGGTGTTGACAATATGGAAGATTACAAGTATATACTTGGACAAATTCGAACATACGAATTTTTATTACAGG
>Ga0214923_10001134_pt1 | contig 38571 bp, 27 predicted proteins | sample LL1510_MetaG_FD_177993 | JGI IMG/M metagenome (GOLD analysis project Ga0214923, IMG submission 177993) | Freshwater microbial communities from Lake Lanier, Atlanta, Georgia, United States - LL-1510 | ecosystem: Environmental > Aquatic > Freshwater > Lake | place: USA: Georgia | collected...
CAAAGTAGTGCCGTATTAGTGCCGTATTAGTGCCGTATTAGTGCCGAATTAGTGCCGAATTAGTTCCGAATTAGTGCCGAATTAGTTCCGAATTAGTGCCGAATTAGTTCCGTATTAATGCCGAATTCGTTTGTTTTGCCTTAAAGGTTGGAGAAATAAAAATAATAAATAAAAAATAAATAAAAAATAAAAAATAAAAAATAAAAAATAAAAAATAAAAAATAAAAAATAAAAAATAAAAAATAAAAAATAAAAAATAAAAAATAAAAAATAAAAAATAAAAAATAAAAAAATAATAAATAAAAAATAAAAAAAATAATAAAAACCAATTTCTCTTAGTGCCGAATTAGTTTGTTTTGCCTTAAAGGTTGAAATGTGTTATTTTTAAGGGGTAGGGAGCTCGTAGGGGATAGGGATAGGGGGTTGCCCTTCTAAAAACTACACCACCTTTAAGGCAAAGGGGGGTGTTGGGGGGTGTTAGGGGGGTTTTAGGGGGACGAAATCCGCTTTCCCTGCAGCTATGATGAAGGCAAATTGGCAACACATAATTTGATTGTGCCCAAACTTGCAACATCATATTTAACAACTAAAGGCAAGTCATTTTCTAGATAAAGTTCTATTTGAGAACAAAGATTTGTGCATTTGATAAAATAACTCAGATTTTTCAAAGAAAATTCACCCTGTATGACTTTAGTTGTATCTTGTTTAAGAATAAAACCCATAGATCCATCTGATTCAATACGATGAATTTGTGCTGTTGCAAATTGTCCTTGACATTTAAAAATTAGTTCATTTCCCACAGACTTTATTTCTAATCTATCGGATATACATGACATGTCTCTAATGATTTTTTGAAAATCTACAGATGGAAGATTAATAATAGAAGAAAACTTGACATCAGGATAAACTAATTCCTCATTATCAGGTTCAATCAATTTTAATTTTTGTGTTTTGCATTGTTTAATATCGCCATTTTCAAATCTTAATGTTAAATATGATACAATACCATCAGAATAATCTTCATTTTCAATATAAATACTAAGTGTATCATCGTTGTCAATAGAATTAATAAGTTTAAACAAATGAAACATATTGACGCCAATAATTATTTTTTCTTTTTTGCATTGATAATATTCAAAATTTTCACTTGGTAAAAATAAATGAACTAAAATAGTATGTGATTTATCCATATTAATGATTCTTAATCCGTCACTTTGAAAATCAATATTTGTTTCCAAGAGAATATCTTTTAACGCTGTCATAAGAGTTCTAAAAGGTGCTATTTGAACTGTTTTAATTGTTAAAACATTATTAATATTGAATTGTTCGTTCAAATTAAACATATTGAAAATTAATTCAAAATCTTTAAATAAAAATAAAAAAATAAAATAAGAATTCCTGTCCCCAAATCACCAAAATACAAAATATGTTTGTGTTTTATTATTTTCTGCGACTTGCGATATGATATGATATGGAGAATGGTTATCTAATAATGATTTTATTTTTTCTTGTTTTTTTATTTCCATATCCATATTTTTTTCTTGCATTAACTGCACTTTTATATCCTAATGAACCTTTTTTGCATCCATTTATTAAAATATTATAATCAACAGCAGCCGCTTTTCCTGTTGTTAAAGCACTTGCCAGTCTTGCTTTGCCCCAACTTTGAGAAGTTTGATTAGGTCTTGAACCTGATGAATAATATGCTCCTTGTCCTTTTTTTATAATTTTCATAAGTGCATTTTTTGAACATCCAAATGTTTTAGATAATTTATTAATATCATCAATATTAATTTTGTATTTTTTATTTAATTTAACGATATGTTTAGAAGGTTTAGATTTATAACTTTTAATATATTGTCTATCATAATACTTTCCTCTTTGATATAATTTTTTGGATTTAATAATATCTTTTGTCAATTTTTTTTGTATTTTATAAGATAAATTATCAGGTACATAATCTTTTTTTATAAAATAATACATATAATAATAAAAAATAAAAATAATTTAGGATGAATTAGATTAGATTAGATTAGATTAGATTAGATTAGATTAGACAACAACATATTTTTATATTTTTTACTTTTTATAGTAGATTAGATTGTTTAGTTTTTTTATAAAAGTGTATAAAAGTCTAATGAATTAGTTTAACATTATCCACTGGATTAATTGTCTTAAATTCTCGTTATGTTCAGTAATGTATATTGTATCATCATCAAATATTAATTTATGTATATATTCAATAAACAACTCTTTATTCCAATTGTGTATGATATTATGTTTTCTGAACCATTTGAAAATATCAAAACGTTCATTCCATATACAACAAACTGCTAATGATATATAATTTAAATTATATGAGTTTTCAAAAGCCCAATACAATATGTGTGCTTGGTTATATTTTACGGCCGTTTTCCAAACTAAGGGGCAAGATTCAAGTGTTGGGAAGTAACTATTACTTAAGATATTGTATCGATCTTTAAAGTTGTGTGTAAGGTCGTGTGCGAATGAATTTTTTTTATGAATAAGAAATTTAACGACATCTAAATGTCCTTCTTTGACAGCTGCGATAATGCCTAATTCGTAATCGATAGAAAGAGGATTTTTGTTTGTATAATTCAAAATATATTCAATCATTTTAATATTGTTAGTATAACAAGCATTAACATATGTTTCGTTATTACATTGATAATGATTATCTTTTAACCATTTTAAAAGTTGAAAATTATTATATTGAGCTGCATAAGAACATATCATAACACATGACCTAGATATAAAATCTTGAAATAAATGTTGGGAGTATGAATTATAATAATAATAATAGTGTATGTCGTTTTTTGTGTCTTTATTATCACTTTTATCATATCGTAAAGCCCATATAATCCATCTATTAAAATGTAAATTTGGATTATTTCTTAATGTAAATATTAAATTGGGTGAAGTCAATCCAAAGAGAATGTGATTTATATCTATATATTTATTAAACCATACATCATGAGGATAACAATACATGTATTCAGGAAATGGCAAGAATGTGATAAGGAATGTTTCTATATCAGTTATGTCAAGATAAAGTAATAATTCTTCAACTTTATCGTCTGTAACGAGTTCTATGTCTAGTTGGTCTTCTTTAAAAACGTTCCATAGTATAGAGTCTTCCTGATAAATAAGGAAGTCATAATTATTTTGTTCGTCGTTGGTGTGCATGATGTCATAAATGGTTTGTAAATAGTTGCTGTGTGGTGCGACCCATCGTCGTAAATTATCATATATTTCTCTAGATGGCATTCTTACCCCAATTTCAAGATTGTTGGTTTAGTATTTGATCAGATGGTTGTATAAGTCGCTGTATGCGTTATGATCGTTTTTTTCTCTCTGTAGATGCAGTGAATATCCAAACATAGTTTGGTTTCAATTTTTAATATAATATACTAATAATTGAAATACTATATTTTGATATTTTTAGAGAGGTTTGTGGTGTGGTGTGGTGTGGTTAAATTTTATTATAAAATTTTGGAACATTATTTCCAATTCGCATAGGCATCAATCCATATACAGGAAGTGTAGTTGATATTGGGACTTTCCAAAAAGAAACCCAATCAGGATTTAATGAATCTAATACAGAGTTATAACTGAATATTTTGTCTTGGGTGTTATTATAAATTTCATCTTTATTAATCATGCTTCCAAAGTTTGTATAAATATAATCAGGTTGTTCATTAGGTTGTTCGTAGATAATATTTTGGTATGTGTTTTGTGTATCTTTATCATAAGAAGAATTAACATTTATCATACTTGCATTATTATATTTTTGATTTTGTGGTGTTATGTTAAAATTTAAGCGGTTAAATTTACTAAAATTTTCAATCATTCTTCGATCAATGTTTTTATTATTTTCCATATTAGAACTTAACACAAAATATTTAGCAAGGATAAAATTTCCATTTAACAATTGTTTTCGGTCCATTCTCAAAAACCATTCATATTTATTTCTTTTTAATAATTCTTCATAAGGAATAAGTATTCCATAAAAGTTGTTATTAAAAATAATATTTTCAGTTTCAAATAATTGTTCTAGATGTATTTTTTTGTTTTCATTATTTTTTAGTCCAATTAAAGAGCTTGGAACTAATAATACTTCATTGGGATTTTTTTCTATTTGCATATTCCACCACAAATCTAATTTATTTTTAAAAATAGATTCATTTGTGTAATCAGTTGATAATATAATTTCTATGAAATGAATATATTCTTTTATTTTTTTGTTGAATTTATCACAACCATACCAATAGAAGTTGTATAACATATTATCTTTTTCATCATATACATTTGGTTGTATATTTTGTTGCATATTTGATTGACATGATGAACCAGTATTCCAATTAATTTGTGAGTAAAGATTGTTATTTATTGGATTAAATCCAATATTAGCATTTTCTAATATAAATATATTATCCATTTTTGTATATTGATTATATAAACCTATCAAGTCTTTAAAACACAAGAAAGATATAGGCATTATCATGCCTCCATAATTATAAATTAATTTTGAAAATCCTAAATGTCTTATATAAAATAATATTGGATCTGATATATTTTTAATACTAAAATTCCAATTTGGAATCAACTTTTCAAAACTAAAATCATCTATAAAACATATATTGAATGAATCCTCACAATTCTTAATGATACTTTGAGAACAAAGGTAAAGATATGGTTGATTTAAATTAAACGAAGATCTTGTTCCCCAACTTTCCCAACATCTTGAATTATATTCTTGTGGAATATGTATCCATAGTATGGGTTTTTTATTATTTTGATTGTTTAAAAAGTTTTGAATAATATTATCATAATATTTATCTGAGTTATTTTGCTTGCTTTGTTTTTCCAAATATTTTTGATATAAAATAAGTGTAGATATAATAATAATACAAATTAAAATGAAGTTAGACATTTATTATATATTATGATTTTATTATTTATTGATTACAGAGACCAAAAATAAAAATGAGACAAAATGTAATTAATTATTTTTAAGGTAATGGGTAATGGAAATAATTCTATTGTTATTTATTTTTATCTTTTTGGTGATGTAAAAACACCGAAAGGGATTATACAATTACATTTTTGTAATGGTAAAAATATACATTTTCTTTCCATCCTGAGACCAATAGTATAGAGAAGTATTTTAGTTTGTTAAAGCATAAGATAATAAAAGAAAGTCCAAATACATATGAACGTATTTGTAAAGTGATTTGTAATATTTTGTAAAATAAAATAACTAAGGAGATAAAACAAATAACTTCAAACATAGTTATAAATATATAAATCATAACTGCGTTTTGTGTCATTTTGTGTAATTTTGTGTTATTTTGTGTTATTTTGTGTTTTTTGTGTCATTTTGTGTTATTTTGTGTCATTTAGTGTTATTTAGTGTCATTTAGTGTCATTTAGTGTTATTTTTCTTTTTGGTCATTGTAATTATATAAATAAAATTATATCTTTATATAGAAATAATTGTTTTATTTTGTGTCTCATTGTTTTATAAATATAGAATAAACTAATAATCAGAATATTGTAAATTATGATATTTTCCTCCTTTCATATTTTTTTTTGTTTTTTGTTTTTTAGATTTAATTTTTACATATCCGAATTTGCCTTTTTTAAAGGAATATCCATATTTAACTAATCTCATTTCTTTTTTTGCGGTGTTGTGTTTTTTCCTGCTGACAATTCGTCCGTGCTTATTAAGCATTAAATCTTTTTTTTTCAGGTCACCAGAAGTTTTATAAGCTTTTCCATGATAAACTTCTGCCCTTGAACCTATTTTTTGCTGAAATTTTGATGAAGCCATATATATAAAGTAAAGAAAAAAATAATATGCATTTCAATCAATCAATCAATCAAAATTTATTTCTTAAAGGTCTTGGTAATCCGCCGTTTTGTCCTTCTCTTCCACCATTAAGAAATAAATAAGATTGGTTTGTATAATTGCCAAAATATACTCTTGGTTGAAGACCTAATTGTAAAACACGAGATATTCTCATCGCATTTGAAATTTGATTAATAACATTTCCTGAATTCAACGAATTATATTTTGAAACAAAACATATACAAGGATTATTTTGATTTATTAATTTGATAAATTTAATCATATATTAAATTAAATATTATAATGTTGAATAATAATATGAAAAATAGCAATAATATGAAAATACGAACTATAAAAAAGAAAAAAATAATGAGTAAATTGAATGGAAAATTTAAAAAAAGTTATAAACATTCTTATAAACCCCTAAATGAATTATTTTATGGAGGTGTAAAAGGAATAGACACCATAATGAAAGATCAAATTAAAAAAATATTGGATGTTGCTGCTTATAAAACTATTTTTGGTCGTGTTCCAAAAGATATAGAAGATAAAGAATTAATAGATAGATATAAAAAAAAGCAACAATTCATTGCGGATCGTGTAAAGAATGAATTATCTAAATATTATGCAGAAAATAAAGATGTTGATAAAGAAAAAGTAATAGAAGTTTATAATAAATCTATTAGTGATTTTGATAGATTGAATAAATTAGAAGAATTAGCAAAAATAGATAAAATAAATAATGAGGAAATTGAAAAACAAACTGGAATGGATAAAATAATGATGGTGCAAGAAAAAGATGCAGATGAAGAGAATGATTTAAGAGTAAGAAATGATACAGAAAGAATGAAAATTGATAAAGATGAAGAGTTGCAAAGACTTGCAATCGAAAGATTAAGGATGAATTTAATGCGAGAACCTATTCCTGTTGTATATGATTCAGATAGATTGTTATCTATATATAATAATATTAAAGAAGAAAGAAATAGACAAGAAGAGGAAGAAAAAATGCGTATGGAGATATTGCCAGATAAAAAATATGAAAACCAAAATATTTACAAAATAATTTATAAAATATCAAACAAAGAAGAATTAATTAATGATTTAAATAAAAAAATAATATCATTTAAAAAAAGGTATAACAATATTTTAAACAAAGAACAAACGATTTCTACAGAAGAAGAATTAAAAGAATTAAAAGATGAATTATTTAATTTAATAACAAATAATGACATTATAAATAGTTATGATAATGAAAATGGTGATGAACAAAATGTAGTTGATTTAGAACGACAATCTAAAACTTTACGTGAGATAGATAGTAAATTAAAAAAATTGTATATAAAGAGTGTTCCTAATATTATGGATGTTTCTTCATCGACTCAATATGATAGAGACAAAAAAGACGAAAAACACCAAAAAGATGAAAAAGATGAAAAAGATTCAGATGATGACACGTCTATTTCAGTTCCAAACACTCTAACAATTAATTGTTATACAAGGATAACAAACTTTTATAAATTTCAATATTTTCCTTATATGAGTGTGCCTGATACTTTGAGTAATGTGTTATTATTTAATCCATTAATAAAGTTAGATAAATATATAACAACATATCCGCCAAAAGAATTGGGTGCAAATACAATATATACACAATTTTTTTTTGATAACGAGTTTGATTCATTAATAAATAGGATATTAAGTAATTTTAGAACGATGCAGAAGCCTTTGAGTAAAACAAATGAAGGATTAAAAACTGCTATAAAGTTGGGTTATATAAATAATAACATAAATGTGACATTAGAATCGTTATTTCGTGAAAATAACTTGATATATTTGAATAAAGAACCATATACAATAATAGATTATAAATGGTTAAATAAATGGAAGGTGGGAATAAAAAATAAAGATTTTTTAGAAAAGGATGAATTAGATAAGGCAAATCAAGAATTAGAAAAAATAGAAAATAAAAGTCTAATATCTATATCTGATGATTTAAAATTTATTGAAGAACAAAATTTAGAGAATGTATCAGAGATAAAAAATAAAGGAAAAGAAAGTAATTATGATTATTTTTCCTTAAAAGATATAATTAAAAATTTTCCAATAAAATTAAATCAAAATATAGATTTTAATTTAAATTTAAATAGAAATTTTAAAGATCCGTTAGTTTTTATTTTTCTATTGGACATAAATAATGAAGATGATATTTCAAAGATAGAGAAATATTATAATGAAAATAATAAAAAAGGTTATAATGAGTATTTGGATTTGTTTTCAAAATATATAAGTTCAAAGAAAAATGTATTTGAAATAGAAGTTATAAAAAATTCGGAGTTGTTAAATTTGGAAAAGATACGTTCATCTTATGACGACTTATGTTTTATTTATTATTTGATAAATATAATATCAAAAAGTAGAAATCAAAAAGAATTATTGATAAATATTAACGAAATAGATTTTTCATTATTACAAATGAGAAAATATAAAACATATTATGATAATATATTTAATAAATATATCATACAAGTTATTTATAATTTACAACTTCAATTAGAATTATTGATGAGGAGAAATAATATAAAAAGTGATTTATCTGTGTTAGAAGATTTTTTACAAAATGACATATATATAGTTTTGAAGAGTTATTTAGAATTTTATAATGATGATATTGAAAGTAATAAATCAATCATTTATTTTTTTGTGAATATCATTATTTATTTGTTAAATAAAGACAACAAGGAGGAGATCAAGGGCGAGAGTAAGGACGACAGCAAGGACGAGAGTAAGGACGAGAGCAAGGACGAGAGTAAGGACGAGAGCAAGGACGAGAGTAAGGACGAGAGCAAGGACGTGAGTAAGGACGACAGCAAGGATGATAAAGATATTTTATACATGGATTTTATCGAAAAGATATTCAATTTTGATATTTATAAAGAGATATATGAAAGTAATAATTGTAATAATGAGAGTATTATGAAGCGAATATTTGAAAATATAAGGTTAAAAAAATATGATGTTTCAGCAACAGATACAGAAACAGAACTAGATACAGGTGCATCAATCAGGAGATTGCGTCGTTCAGTAAGTTTTGAGCCTGATGATTTAGGATTCGATTCAGATTATTTAAAAGATATTTTTGAGAATTTAAATACTTTTGATATAAATGAAATATTAAGTAAAATTGATGAATATATAAAAGTTAATGATTTTTCAGAGTTAGAGATTAATTGTTTAAAATTTCAAATAATTAATGCATCATTATTATACGTGTGTTTTTTATCTCAACCAAAAATGAAAGATATAATAAATAAACAATTAAATAATAACTTATTTTTAATAATGTATTTTTATAATTTCTTTTTTGATATGCCTCTTTTGAAACTACAAGGAGGTGATAAAAACCAAAGTTGTAATACTCAAAAAAAGAGATTCAGGAGAGGCGGCGTGCGTTCCAAAAACACACACTCAACCTTTAAGGCAAAAGGAGGGTCTTCATCGCATAAGTATAATGCAAACGCGCATCACAAATCCAAATCCGTGCCCTACATTTATGGAGGAATTAGTGTCGTTATAAGTGAATTACAAGACCATATTAAAAATATTATTGATATTACAAGTAATTTAAATAAATTAGAAAAAAAAATCAAAAAGTTTTTATATTTCACAGGGAACCAATTAGCAAATCTTAATACCTTAGTTCAAAAATTAGATATACTTATGGATGAATTACAAAAAATCTTACATATATTCAATCCATTTAAGGATGAAAAAATAATTGATTTTATTATTGTTAATAATAAAAAGAATCAAAAAAATCAAGAAGTTATAGAAGTTATAGATATATTATTCAATGAAAAACACTTGAATCACGTCCAAGAAATTATTGAATTATTACAAGATGTCAATATTGATTTTACTCAATTCAAAGATTATAAATTTATTAATAAATTTAACTCAATTATTCCAAATTTATTGGAGATATTAAATTCTATTTTATATTATTTTCAAAAAATTACACAATCAAAAAATAATGATACACAAATGAATACACAAATGAATACACAAATGAATACACAAATGAATACACAAACACCATTAGAGAAAAAAAGCGATAAAAACAACCAATATCAATATATTTTAGAATTTATAAAACAATTAAATAATTTGGATATTATATACACCGAAATAAGTAAAAGTAAAAAAAATATACTCAATAAAATAAATATATTGAAAATTGAAAATTTAAATAATATTATTATAGAAAAAGAAAAATTACTTGAAAATATTAGTGTTTGGAAAGGATTGTATAATAGATATTATAACAAAACAATCACAGGATTAAATATAGATGTAAATGCAAAAATAATAGAAGGAAGAAATATAGATGTAAAAGAGATGCAACAAATCACACAATTAATAAATAATACTTGGGATTTATTCATCTTAAAAGTAATATCTATAATATATTTTTTTGAATCAATTGATAAAAATAACTTTTTTAAAAATATAAATTTTGATGTAGATATTTCCACACAACAAAATAAAAGTTATAAAAATATTTATATTGAATATCTTTATAAATTTGTAAATACAACTATGAATAAACAATTCATAAATAATAGGAGTTTATTTTTTAAAAATAAAAAAAATGAAAGGAACGATAAATTACAAAAAATTAGAATGGATTTTATAATTCATTATAAAAATTACACAACTATTTATGCAAGCAAAATAATTAATGTGAATGAAAAAATATTGTTATTAATCAATAAACAAAAAGAGCATTTTTATAATATTCATGAATTAATACGTTTATTAAAAGAAATATATTTTAAGATGAATAATTCATTTCAGAGAAATGAATTAATAGATAAAATATTTGAGATTGATTTATCGATGTATTCATATTTATCAGATATAGATATGAAAAAAATTAAAAGTTTGAATAAACTTGATAGTTTAAATGTCAATTATAAACAAAATTTAAAAAAATCAGGAATAGATATTCCGCAATTGAATAATGAAATAAAAAATATATTTTTAGACAAAAAGAAAAATTATAATGATTTAATTACTTTATATATTAAAAATCCTTTGTTCGTATTCATGGAAAATAAATATATTGAAATGTATTTGTTAAATGGATTATTATATTATTATAATATTGAAAAAGATATATTTCATATTTACTCAGCGTTGTTGAAACAATTTATAAATGAAAATATCATTAATTATTTTAACAAGAACTTTAAAAAACTTCAAAAACTATTCCAAACATATTTTGAGAATGGAAAAATATATAATTCGTTTTTAATAGAATTGAAAGAGAATAAATATGAAATTGTAAAAATAAAAAAAGATAATACATTTAAAAAACTATTTATTAGAAACATCGAAGAATTAGAGGAGGAATCTGAAAAAACACAAGAAATCAATTATAATAATTATAGAATTATAAATAAACTTACTAATTCATATCCATTTGAAAAAAATGTTGAAAATATTTTATTTAGATATATAGAATTAAATAAAAATATTGAATTTTTGATAAATATTCATACAAATATCATAATAACATATTATTTAAGAATATACTCGTATTTGATTGGTTATAGGAATATTTATAGTTTATTAAATATGCAAACTAATATGAACGTGAGTATTTTTAAGATTTTGAATAGACCAGAATATGACAACGATAAATCTAATAAAAGACGAAGTTATTCACCAAAAGAACTTTTTGAATTATTTGATTTGAATAAAGAATTATTAAAAATATATAATTTTGATTGTAGTAAATTTATCATTAATAATTATAAAAAACAAATCGATTATGAATTATTTGAAAACTTTAATATAATAGATATTAAAAGAATTCCATTAAATGAAACCATTAAACAACTGAATTATAACTTATTAAATTATGTCAGTGAAAAAATAATACGACAATATAAGGCATCTAATATTATTTTGCTTCCTTTTCTAGAAACCACAAATCATTTTATTTATGAAAGTATATTGGTCAATAATAACTTTATAACAGGCATCAATTCCACTCCTAACCCTAACCCTCCTAACCCTAACCCTGATTCATTTGTAAAGGCAATGTGTTATTTTTGTAATAAGAAATATACAAAATTATTAAACATATATTCCAGTAGTTTGCCAAACTTTCACTATTTTATGGATATTGAAGAAAATAATCAATATAATAATGATTGGTTGGTTATAGATATACATCAATCTTTGCCAGTCAATACATTACAAGACAACACTAATACATTACAAGAATATGATTTCTTAACTTGTTATACTTTCATAATAAATTGTTTAATAAAAGAAAATCTTGTGAAATTGGGTGACGGCAAACTCTTAAATAGCTTTGAAATTGACGAGATGAAAGAACTTATTTATTCCAACATATATTTGGTAAAAGAATTATATAAATTTGACACATTAACACAAGATGGAGTTATAACAGAAAAAGGAGTATTTGAAAATATATATAATGAAATTTATAGAAATCTAGATAGTTCTAGTTGGTTTATTCATTATGATAAATCATTTTTAATTAAAATAAATTCGACAAAATATACGACAAATGAAGACCCAAACCTTTCGAACATTGAAAACACCAGCGAAAACGAAAACACATACGATATTGCAAATGTATTTTACGATGATAAAAATATTTATATTAATCAAGAGCAAAAAAATATTTTTTTAAATGAAAATATAAAAAATAAAGATTTAAATCCCAAATATTATAATTATATATTTGATGATGTCATCATTTTTATATTAGAATATACATTCAAAAAAACAATCATATATCTCGATATTAATGAAAAAACAAATCAGTTATCAATTAATTTTAATCATGTCACATTCATTTATAAATATTTGAATACAACAAACACTAATGATACTAATAACTTGCTTGATGACTTTATTTTTATATTAAGAGTTAAAAAATCAAAAAATAAATACGATTACTTCCCTTTATTTAATTTTGAATTGAATAAATTTCATATTAATCTTCATGATATACTCACAATGAAACAAAAAATAATTGATAAATTAAACATTCTAAATATTATTGGATATAATAACTTTTATAATATCAAATATCTTAAATTAACTAAAAGTATCATTGATTTAGATATTGATTATTTGAATAATTTGTATTCTGTTGTCATTAATCGTAATATTAACTTTTTAAAAAGAATATTGTTGTTTAATTGTTTCAATCAGATATATTTCATCAGTAAAGAAAATATTGTTCGTGTTTTTAAAAATATACAACCTAATATATTAATAGTTGAATATTCATTTATACAACAAATTAATAAAAAAACTAAAACGTCTTATCCTGAAACCCATACAACAATTGATAATTTCATTATTAACAATAGTTTTTTACAAAAACCCAACACATCTCAAACAAGAATCGCATTCCGCCTCGTAACAAATAGATTTATTTTGGATACTTCATTTTTACAAAAACCCAATTATTTTAAACCTTCTTCACGGCAAATTAATATTAAAAATCAAGAAAAATTAATAGATTTATTTAATCCATTTATTCGTAAAACTAAAAATGTTTATAGATCAGTGAATAATGAACAAAAAACCAATTTCTCATTTCTTGAATGCTTTTATATTAATAACAGACAAACAAGAGAAACACAAACAAACAAACAAAAAAAATATGATTTATTAAACGATTATATTATCAAAAAATATTATGACAATAATTATATTGATATTAATCCCAATCAAACTGCCATTATTGAAGATTTGATTTTCCAGAGTAAGAAAATGATTGATTATACTCCAAATATTGAAAATAATACGAGTAATGATATACTCAATACATTACAAAAGAATTTTATAAATCCTTCTATGTATATGTATGGTGGTGCGGATCAAACCAATGTTTCCACCGACACCAATTTTAATGCTGAAAAATATTTGAAAGATTTATATTACAAAGCATTAATGAGAACAGGAACAGGCACAGATGCAAGTAATACTATTCCTTTTTTCATGATTCCATCTAAAGAAGATTTGGAAAAAAATAAAAAAGTATTAGATGAATTATTAACAAAATTTTATAATGTTAAAACTTATGAAAAAGAATCTAAACTAACTTATGAAATAGATGTTGAATTACAATTGTATCCTGGAACAAGCGTATCAAGATTAATTAAAAGTCGTGTTCGTTGTCAGAATACTTTTGAGAAAATAAGAAAAGATTATGCACAAATAATAGGTGCAGAATATAGACCAAAAGCAAGTTATTTAGGAATAAAAAAATAATCAAAAATGAAAAGAAAACCCTTACTCTTTTCCTTCCCCTTAAAAACACTTAACTACCTTTAAGGCGAAAAACGCAGAATACACGCAGAATACACGCAGAATACACAGAGAATGCCTTAAAGGTGGTTGGGTGTTTTTAAGGCTTCAGAGAATGGGGGGTCGTAGGGGATAGGGGAGGGGGTTGGAGGGGGACGAAGTCCCCTTCGCGAAGCCCCCTACAGAATACACGCAGAATACACAGAGAATGCCTTAAAGGAAATGAAGGTAAAAAATAAAAAGAAAACCCTTCTAAAAATACTAACCACCTTTAAGGCGAAAAACGCAGAATACACGCAGAAAACACGCAGAATACACAGAGAATGCCTTAAAGGAAATGAAGGTAAAAAAGAACAATGAAACACCCTTCCCCTTAAAAACACACAACCACCCTTTAAGGCAAAAAACGCAGAATACACGCAGAAAACACGCAGAATACACAGAGAATGCCTTAAAGGAAATGAAGGTAAAAAATCAAGACCCTTATAAAATCTGTCAAATATACCTAACACAAAATTTCCTTTACCACAACATGGTTCAAATACTTTTTGAGGTGTTTTCCAAAAGTCTATTGGCATTTTATCCAACATTTCATCAACTAGTTTCACAGGAGTTGAAACTTCAGCGTTTCGTTTTTTTTCTTCATTTGTTGGAATAAAATGCTTTTCAATAAGCTCACGTAATTTATGTGCTGGTGCAATACTATAAATTTCACGTATGTTGTCAATGATTTCTCGATTATTATCAATGATATTGTTCATTATATTTACTATAATAATATAGTTATTTCAATAAAAAATTTATTGTTAAAGGTTGATTAAATAAATTAAAACTATTTTTATTTGTTATATTTTTCAATTTTTCTCCAAGAGGCATAGTTATTAGTCCGTTATATGTTTGAACGCTCATGATAAACATATAATTAAGATTTTATATTAGTTAAATATACATAGTTTGTTCTATTTTTAAATATTCACATACTTTATCATCAGACCATATTCTATCTAATGGAACTAATGGTATCCATTTACAAACATCTCCGTTAATGTGTTGTGATATTTTCCTAACCGATAACATATGGTTAGCAAATTTTGTATCTAAATAACTTAACAAAGATTTTGCTTCTTCTTCATTATTAACACGAAATGATATATAGCTACCAGTATGAACTTCATTTGGTTTTCCTATAGTTTTAAAACCAAAATTTGGTGATTTTCCATTAGCTTCTGCTGTTATTACTTTCCAAAATGTATTTCTTTCGTTAAATTCATATGTATCAATATATTTACATCTATCTTTTGATTGTTTTAATGAAACATAACATTTTATTTTTCCATTATTTTTAAAACGCTTATCATTTGTTTCAATACCAAAACATCTACCCATATATAATTTACTTATGCTTTCCGTGTTTATCACAATATCAATAATTTTATGATATTTTGGTTTTATAATACAATCATACTTAGATAAATCATAAGTTTCTCCATTAAATAAACATAGACCATCATATGAAGCATCCTTTAAGAAATAATTAACCCCACCTTCAATATCAACATTATTGCCAAACCATTTTTTAGAATTTTCTTCATGTTGGATAAATACAATATCTTTTCGGTTCATCATAAAATCTCTAAAACCATCCAAACCTTTTCCACCAATAAACCATCTGGAAGGAACAACGAATAATAATAACTTACCACCAATATATTTTTTAATAAATTTATCATATAAAGGTTTTGTGTCAGGTTTTGATGGATCAGTAGAGTATGGTGGATTTCCAATAACTGCATCAAAACCATCTACATCCCATTTTTCTTTTATATCTAATTTTAGAGTATCACCAATAAAGTTATTAAATTCAAAATCCAATTCATCTAATTCACATTTGCTTTGGACGTGACATTTCATTATTTCTGTTGTGATAAACACATTTAACGCAGTTAGATCCGCATAGTAAATACACTCAGTCATAATAACACGAGATCTTTCTATTTCATTAGGACACATTTCTTCAAGACCCTTATAAAATCTGTCAAATATACCTAACACAAAATTTCCTTTACCACAACATGGTTCAAATACTTTTTGAGATGTTTTCCAAAAGTCTATTGGCATTTTATCCAACATTTCATCAACTAGTTTCACAGGAGTTGAAACTTCAGCGTTTCGTTTTTTTTCTTCATTTGTTGGAATAAAATGCTTTTCAATAAGCTCACGTAATTTATGTGCTGGTGCAATACTATAAATTTCACGTATGTTGTCAATGATTTCTCGATTATTATCAATGATATTGTTCATTATATTTACTATAATAATATAGTTATTTCAATAAAAAATTTATTGTTAAAGGTTGATTAAATAAATTAAAACTATTTTTATTTGTTATATTTTTCAATTTTTCTCCAAGAGGCATAGTTATTAGTCCGTTATATGTTTGAACGCTCATGATAAACATATAATTAAGATTTTATATTAGTTAAATATACATAGTTTGTTCTATTTTTAAATATTCACATACTTTATCATCAGACCATATTCTATCTAATGGAACTAATGGTATCCATTTACAAACATCTCCGTTAATGTGTTGTGATATTTTCCTAACCGATAACATATGGTTAGCAAATTTTGTATCTAAATAACTTAACAAAGATTTTGCTTCTTCTTCATTATTAACACGAAATGATATATAGCTACCAGTATGAACTTCATTTGGTTTTCCTATAGTTTTAAAACCAAAATTTGGTGATTTTCCATTAGCTTCTGCTGTTATTACTTTCCAAAATGTATTTCTTTCGTTAAATTCATATGTATCAATATATTTACATCTATCTTTTGATTGTTTTAATGAAACATAACATTTTATTTTTCCATTATTTTTAAAACGCTTATCATTTGTTTCAATACCAAAACATCTACCCATATATAATTTACTTATGCTTTCCGTGTTTATCACAATATCAATAATTTTATGATATTTTGGTTTTATAATACAATCATACTTAGATAAATCATAAGTTTCTCCATTAAATAAACATAGACCATCATATGAAGCATCCTTTAAGAAATAATTAACCCCACCTTCAATATCAACATTATTGCCAAACCATTTTTTAGAATTTTCTTCATGTTGGATAAATACAATATCTTTTCGGTTCATCATAAAATCTCTAAAACCATCCAAACCTTTTCCACCAATAAACCATCTGGAAGGAACAACGAATAATAATAACTTACCACCAATATATTTTTTAATAAATTTATCATATAAAGGTTTTGTGTCAGGTTTTGATGGATCAGTAGAGTATGGTGGATTTCCAATAACTGCATCAAAACCATCTACATCCCATTTTTCTTTTATATCTAATTTTAGAGTATCACCAATAAAGTTATTAAATTCAAAATCCAATTCATCTAATTCACATTTGCTTTGGACGTGACATTTCATTATTTCTGTTGTGATAAACACATTTAACGCAGTTAGATCCGCATAGTAAATACACTCAGTCATAATAACACGAGATCTTTCTATTTCATTAGGACACATTTCTTCAAGACCCTTATAAAATCTGTCAAATATACCTAACACAAAATTTCCTTTACCACAACATGGTTCAAATACTTTTTGAGATGTTTTCCAAAAGTCTATTGGCATTTTATCCAACATTTCATCAACTAGTTTCACAGGAGTTGAAACTTCAGCGTTTCGTTTTTTTTCTTCATTAGTTGGAATAAAATGCTTTTCAATAAGCTCACGTAATTTATGTGCTGGTGCAATACTATAAATTTCACGTATGTTGTCAATGATTTCTTGATTATTATCAATGATATTGTTCATTATATTTACTATAATAATATAGTTATATTTGGTTATTTCAATTTTTTTGTCTTTTAGTAATGAAATAATTAATCTTCCAGTTTTTTGACTTGTAAATATCTCTTTGAAATCAAATAACTTATATGATCTTGAAATTAACGCTAATAATGGAAATAAGAAACTCTTACACATTTCGTAAGTATGGTTAATGAAATGTTCGATCTCAGCATTTTCTTCTTCATTTAACTTATTCTCATTTTCTTTGACATTATCAATATCGTCAGGAGCGTCAATTTGAACCTTTGTTTTATCGCCCTTAGGACAATCTTGTTGTTCTCCTTCTAAATCTTTATTAATTTTTTTTAATTCCCTTTTTTGAAAATCTATTTTAATAAAATCTCGCATATCATCATCACAAATGAGATTTTCTAAGAAGGGTGTATCATCTATTTCTTTCATAATGTTTTCTGCTTCTTTTTGGTAGTAAGACATTATCTCTATTGTTGTCATTTTTCCGTCATTAATTTGCTGTGGATCAAATAAGAATATATTGTGTTCAAATAAATAATATAGTATTTCAGCATTTGTTTTTGTTGTTTTTGTATTTCTCCTATGTTTTTGAATAATATCAATCAAATATAAATAAGTTCTTTGAATATTCATATCTACATTTATTCCTATTGTTTTTCCATCTGCTTCAGTTAAAGCTCTTGAGAATCGTTGTTTTTGATTATCTAAATTGTGACCATCATCTAATGATATTGTAACATCACAATCTCTATATGTAATGCCTACGCTTCCTTTATTGCCTAATAATAAAATACAACCTTTTTTATTTTCAGTTTTTGTCTTATTCATTATCGTTTTTATGTATTCATTATATTCTTCTTTGACGTTTCCTGTATCTTCTGTAGAATTAGAATATTCTATATTATAATCACTCCATAAATTATGTTTTTCTAAAAATTGTTTGAATGTTTTTTGTAATAATGATATAGTGTTATTTCTTGTATGAGTGGGAAGATATATGATAAATAATAATGGTTTTTCAATTGTAGATTTTCTTGTACCATAACTTGTTTGGGTGTTTTCAATTTGTTTCATAATCGTTTTTCTCATTCGGTTCGTTGAAATAATATGATCAAAGAACCCTTTTAATATATCTATTCCATCAGTAGTTTTACATAATTCAAATTCTTCAGCATATTCTACTTCACCTTTTTCATTAATAATTTGTTTTAACGCAAACAACGAACCGCAATTATAACCAAAGTTAGTTGTATTTTTAGAGTTGTATTCGTCTATCTCCATAATTAATGATTCAGGAATAGAATGTTTCATTAACACCTGAGTAGGATGTTTAGAGTAATCTTTGTTTAAAGTTTCATTTTCTAAACACTCAGTAAATGTATTTCCATGCCTTTTAACCATATAATCAATTATATCTTCTCTATTTTTTACTGTTGGTTTTATCAATTCTTTCATATAAGCTTCGTCTTCAATTTCCCATTCGTAAATACAAGAGTGATGAATGCCATAATATTTGTTCGTTTTATTTGCTGTTCCTGAGGCAAATATATTTAATTTAATATTTTTACGTATTTCCTGAATATCACTATCAACATCTAAAATTTCGGTTTTGGTTTTATCATTTGATGAACCTTGATGTGCTTCATCGGTAATAATTGCGTCAAACCCCATTTTTTTTAATAAATCTTTTTTCTTACTTTTTCCATCTATTTTGAGATATTCAACACTACAAAATACAACTCCATAAAATGTTTCGTCAATTGTATCAAAATCTTTCTGTAATTTGTAATTGATATTTTTGAAATCAATATATTTTTCTAAATCATCCATAAAACTATTTATGGTTGCTGGAACAGATGTCATTATTAGTATTTTTTTATAACCATGTTCTAATAAATATTTACATACTAACAACATAGTAATACTTTTACCGCTTCTGGGTTTATGTGCTATACACCACATCTTATGTTTATTTGTTAAAAATGAATTTATGAATTTCATTTCTGTCATTTTTTGATGTAATTTTTTTATTAATTGTTGTCTTGGTGATAATAAATATTCTGCGTTAATGAATTCAATAAAATCATCAATACTTAATACATTACTTGAAAATCTTTGACAAAATACATCTAAAGCTTTAATAATATCTTTTTGATCGAATAATAATCCGTTTTCTATGATTTTGTCATGTATTTGTTTGTCAATATTTAGTTTATTTTTGTATCTGTGTTTTATGACAACTTCTTTATTCTTAACAACTAATGCAATTTTATAGTCATCTGTTATATTTTGTTTTGTTATTGTGTTGTCAATTTTAGACACATCGGTTTCACTATATTTATTTTTATATTTAATTGTAAATAAAACAAGTGTAGTTCCTTGTTTTATAGTCATATCAACAATATTATTACCTCCACCATCAACCTTCACCTTTAACAAAGAACTGATATTTTTGATTTGTTTTAAGTTTTGTATTTGTCCGTGATAAATTTCTGTGTAATTTATGTTTTCTACACACTTTAACATAATAAGGATTTGAGAAAGGGTTTCAAAAATCCATCCTTGTCTTCTTTCATCATATAATTCTTTGTTCATTATCATATGAAATAATTCTTCACCTGTTAAAGATGTGTGTAAAAGCATGTTTGTCAATATATCTTTTCGATGTGCGTGTTCAGCAAATATAAGTTTATCTTGATTTTCTAATGAATGAATGTTGGCGGATGCTAATGTTATTTCTGTATCACTAAACACACCTCTCGTGAGTCGTATATGGGGTTGCCTTATGTTTGTGGGTGTGGGTGTTTCAATTATCAATTTCACCTTTTTCTTTGTGTTTTTAGTCAATAATTTAGTTTTGTCTCTTTTATTGTTAACAATAATATCTTTCTCTCCATTTGGTTCAGATTTTGTGTCTGCTTCTATTTCTGCTTTACTTTTCGCTTGTGTATCTATATTTGTTTCAGATTCTATTTCTGATTTTGATTTTGTTTCTGCTTCATTTTTAGTTTGTGTATGTGCTTCTTCTACATGCAGTTTTGTATCTGCTCCTTCTCCGCAGAATGTGGTGAATATCCGTTTAGTCGTCATTTATGCTGTCTTCTTATCGGAATCAAACCCAGAATTATAAAAATATAGAATATTTTTGTCTTTATAGATCAATCTGCGATAAAGTTTCTTTTCAACAAACTTTGTTTGTTGAGAATAACTTTGTCTTTGAGAAAGTTTCTTCTCCGCAGTATGCGGAGAATAACCAAACATAGTTTGGTTTCAATTTTTTTAGTATTTGAATATAGGGAAATATAATTTTTAGAAAAAAAAAAATATAACAATAATATAAATGAATTATAATATTATTATTATATCAGTTTCGGTTGTCTTGGCTCTTTTGATAGCATTTTTTATTGCGAGGGCAACTAGCATGCCAGGACCCAAAACTCCTGCTCGAACGCAAACTTATCCGGAAGGAATATTAAGAGATTCAAATACCAAACGAAGACCAAAACGAAAATAAAAAAGATATATCAAAGAGTATTTTAGATAGTGTAATAATAATATTTATGTATATTATAATTAATGTTAAATTTAGATATAGCGATTTATCGTATTTCTTGTTTTATTACGATAGTAGGTTTTTTATTATACTTTGTTTTTTTGAACAGCACAAGTAAACAAGGAATATTAACATATATTAGTTCTCATTTCATATTAATTTGTGGTTTAATATTTTCAATGTTAATTTTTATAAAAATTGTAAAAAAAAATTCTAATGTGTCTTCAAATGGTGTGACATTATGGACACCAATATATATATCTATAATACCAGTATTGATTATGATTTCATTAATAACTATTGTGTTAGTTATGAAATTTTATAAATTAAATAGTTTTTTAGATAATAATGTTTCAGATAAATTCTTTATTTATGATAAAATATTTTTATTTTCTGTAGGACTAATATATTATATATATTTTATATTTATATATCAAAAACTAAATATTTATAATATAATGAATGAGAATGATATGATTATGTCATTTATTTATCTATTTTCAATATTCATATTTTTTTGTATTATTCCAATATTATATATAATTGTTTTTTATTATACAACTGATGGATAAAATAATGTAGCAAATATAATTTTCTTAGTCTAATATTATAAACTTGTAATTCAATCCATTATGTGTGTTATTGAACCAGATACCATTAATATTTAAGAGAAAATTTAAATTATGATAGAATTGATATATTTTATTATTGTTATTACTTAATAATTGTTCGTTATAATGATGACTATAATTATGTGTGGGTGTATTATTATTTGAATTTATAAACTTTAAATAATCATTCCTTAATAGCAAAATATCTTTGTCAAAGTTGTCATCAGTAATCATTTTCGGTTTCGTTTGTTTTATTTCGCTGTGAGGAATGTTAGAATTAGAATTAGAATTAGATGCGAAACGTTCATATTTTTGGTTGCATTTAGTTTGTTTTATTTTGCAATTGGAAATATGTTCTTCTGTTTCGCTGTTTGTTTGTTTAGTTTCGGTGTTTGTTTGTTTAGTTTCGGTGTTTGTTTGTTTAGTTTCGGTGTTTGTTTGTTTTGTTTCGCTGTTTGTTTGTTTAGTTTCGGTGTTGTTATCTAAAACATTTTCTTTTTGTTTTTTTAATAAAATATCGATAATAACGTTAAAATCAAGATTAGATTCTTTTTTATTCTGCAATATATCATCGTATTTTAATTTTATGAAACAAATGTTATTTATTTTATATAAATTATTATTATCAAAATTAAAAAATAATGTTAAATTTTTTATTTCATTACATATTTTCTTAACTATTTTTTTATTTACATCTCCATTACTTTTTAAAATTTGTTTTTCAATATTTATTATTTTCGTCAATATATTTTCGTTTCCAAAAATAAAACATTTATTTTTATTTTGATTGTTTTTGACAACAATAACATTTTGTAATTGAAAATGTATATAAATATTATTTAAAGTGCATAAATTGTTTGAATATATTAGATGACTAAAAGTAGTATTATTCCATCGATTATTATGAACATAAACATCTAGTATAACATTATCCACATTAAAATCATTTAAAGGAATAGATAAAATCATTTTAAATAAATTATAAAAATATATTTTTATAATTAAATTATTATGAACATTATAAATATTCATAACGAGAGTTTTCATAAAAAAATACAAAAAATAAATATTAAAAATTTGCATCCTAATATTCAAAAACTATATAAGTCACTTCCTGAAGATATTTCAGACTTTAAAAATATTATATTTTATGGTCCTTGTGGTTGTGGAAAATATTCACAAGTTTTATATTTATTAAGTCAATATAGTCCTACTAATTTAAAATATGAAAAAAAAATACATTTCACTTATAATAAAAAAGAATTTATAATTAAAATGAGTGACATTCATTTTGAAATAGATTTAGCACTATTAGTTTTTAGCACCAAGTTATTATGGCATGAAATCTACGTTCATATTACAAATATTATTTTAAACAAAACTAATAAGATTGGAATAATTGTGTTAAAAAATTTTGATAAAATAAATAATGAATTATTGGAAATATTTTATAGTTATATGCAAAGCATTAATAATCATTTAATAAAAATAAAATTCATTTTTTTAACACAAAATATTAGTTTTATACCAAAAAATATTATAGACGCTACTATCATTATATCTGTTCCAAGACCAAGTTTAAAATGTTTAAAAAAAACATTTGATAATAAATATTTTGATAAACAAATAAATGATTATTTAATAAATAAGAATTTAATTGTATTTAATCAACCACTACATATCATGACAAATACACAATCATTAAATTTCACAACAAAAATACAAACAAAGTTTAAAGAAAATCCATCTGTTGCATTTGTTAATAACAAAACTTGTTTGTCTTCAACTGAAAAAAATGTTGTTATACAAAAAGAGGAATACGAGAATCACAAACCTCTATACAATCAACACCCACACGACTGCAACGAAAAAAAAAATCACGAAAGATATCATTTATTATTTTATGATATCATAAATATAATTGATAAATATATACTTGAAAAAGATATAGATTTATCATATTTGAGAGAAAAATTATATAAATTATTAGTATATAATTTTGAATTAAATGAATTAATTTGGTTTATTCTATCTAATTATATAAATAACAAAAAAATACACGACAAAAATATAAAACAAGTATTACTAAATATATTTTTATTTCTAAAATATTACAACAATAATTACAGACCTATTTATCATTTAGAATTATTTTTATTACAATTTTTAAACTTTATTGATAATGAGAAATGATTATTTTACAATTATGAGATATATCCAATTATTAGAATTAGATAATATTATAAAATGTGATTACAAAAATATTTATGAAAAATACAATAATGATATTATCATATATATTGCAGAATATAACGATATGTGTATTCAACAAATAAAAATATGCTCTGAAGATTTTATCATATCAAAAAAACAGATTAAGAATCAATATTATAAAAAAGCAAAAATATATCATCCAGATAAACGACGGAATGTAGATTCCGTTATTCCTGATATTTGTAATATTAATAAGGTGCGTTTATCTTGTATTAACATACAATTTTATGAATTAAATGAAGCATATAATTATCTAAAAGAGAATATTTGTTTTATAAATAAATTCTTGATGTTTTATATTTCAATATTAAAATTTATGAATATTATAGATAATTATTTCTTGTGGTTTAAAAGAAATAATATAAAATTTATAAATTTTATAAAAATAATAAAACAATATTTGAAAAATATTGGCACTTATTCACCCTCCAACACCCTATCCTATCCCCTACGACCCCCCTTTTGCCTTAAAGGTGATGTAGTATTTTCGAAGGGTCATCCCCCCATCCTTATTCTCCCTCCAACTTCATCCCGCTTCAGCGTAGGAGAAAGTAAGTTATTGTTGTATCAGTTATTTCATTATTTTATTCGCATTCTTTTTTGTTATATTTATCATAAAAAAAAAAAAATAATTGTTTATCAACATATACATGAAAATAAGACAAATAAATTTATAATACATCCCACATTGAATGATTTACTCCGTTGTAATATATATAAATTTGAAATAAATAATTACATTCTATTAATTCCTTTATGGCAAAAAGAAATTTATTATGAATTACCGAATTTACAATCTATCTATTTTAAAATTGCACCTGTTAAAGATAAAAATATAATTATTGATAATTATAATAATATAATAGTTCATAAATTTTTTTTATTTCATCAAATTCAAGAATTATTAAATAATAATGAAGATATTTGTATTTTATTGGGTGATTATAAATTTACGATTCCTATTGAAAATTTATATATTATGAAAAAACAAACGTATATATTACACAATAAAGGTTTGCCTAAAAATATAGATAATGATATATTTAATATTTCAGAGAAATCAGATATAATTGTTAATATTATTTTACAATAAAATCTAATAGCTGCCGCAGCTGCAGCAAGCGTACCTTTTTCTGTATAAAATTAAAAATTTGGGTCATCACTAAATATTTCAGGATGAGTATTATTTTCTTTCATAATCATAAAAGTATTTAAGAATTCATATAATGTTATACCCAATATAATTGAAATGTAATTTAACAAACTATCCCGAATATATTCTTTTATTGATTTACTATATTCTTGAATAATCAATTTGTTTTCTATATACTTAAATGATATATATATAATAATGATAATAAATGCCTGTATGAATATATTTTCCATATTTATTATATAATAACTTAATCTATATAAATTTATAAATGGAAAACGCATAACACATAATTTAACTATACTTTTTGATTGGCATTCAATATGTTGGAAAGAATCAAATTAATATATATAATTGTTTATATGAATAATATAAACGATAACAAAAATTTAATATCAAATGAAAGAGTTTATTTTTATGATAAGAAGTATATTAGTATCAAATCATCAGATAGAAATATATTAAAATATCCTAATGCGAACCAATTTGAAATAGAATTGCCAGAAGATTATACAAACGTTCACTCAATAAGATTAATATCTTGGTATTTTCCTTCAAAATTTGAAAGTTTTACAAAAATATTAAATAATATTTTATTGATATTTAAATTTGAAGAATGTTATAATCCAGCAGAACATGGTGTGAGTGATCCATTAAGTGAAGCAATATTTGCAGGATTATATTATAATATTGAGAATAGTTATTCCATTTATATTGAAGCGGGTTCTTATGATTATTCGCAAATGGTGACAGAATTAAAAACAAAGTTAAATGAAGTGGTAACTTTATATTTGAAAGATTTTTTTACTAAAAATACACTTTATAACTACGCTTTACCTTTATTTACAACTTACGAACGTTTTGAAATAAATTATCATCAAGTATCAGAAAGACTTTGGTTTGGAAATACAGCAGATAAATTTACAATTATAGTTCAAGATGGAAAATATTTAACACCAAACGATTATAAGGAATCTTGTTCATATAATAATAATATTAATCCAGGAAGTTATGCTAAAGTTGGTTTGCCAAATAATTTAGGTTTTAATAATTGTAATATAACTGCTTTGTCTTGTGATGAAATAAATAAATTATATAGAGAACAATATTATAGTGTAAATAAAAATGTGTATATACAACAAACAGGAAAAATACCAAGATTTTATTATACATCTGTAAATAATGGTTATTGGCTTCAACCTAATCCAGTTTATATAGGTTCTAAAGTATATTTTTTTCAATGTCCTATTCAACTATATTTATCAACATTTGACTATATAATTATGGAGTTGGATGAATATAATTGTATTGATGAAACAAGAAGTTTTCAAATAAATAAAGAATCTATAACTACAAATAACACAATTAGTAGTGTGAATGCGTCGTTTGCTAAAATTCCAATCACGGGATCCGGAAGCGGTCAATTTTTTGATAGCACAAATAATACTTTCAGATTTTTTAATCCTCCATTAGAAAGAGTTAGAAAATTAAAAATGAAATTTAGATTTGAAGATAATGTATTAGTAGATTTTGGTAATTTTGATTTTACATTATTATTAGAAGTGACTAAATTAACACCGCAAAATATAGGTAATATAACTTTATACGATAGTTTTACACGAGCAAAATACTCGTAATATGTTATTCCAATAAAATATAATTTTTTTAGACTAGATTATTCTCCGCAACATCGGAGAATAACCAAACACCGAAAAGAATCTAGATAATGATTGTCATGATGTTGACAACATAATCGTTGCAGATGTCAATACAAGTATCAATACAAGTATCAATACAAGTATCAATACAAGTATCAATACAAGTATCAAAATCATTACAAAATCCAAATCTATTACAAAATATATAAAAGATTTCGGAAATTGTATGAATAAAGGATTGCATTATATATACAATTTAGAAAAAAAAAATATTTCGTGTTGAACATATAAAATGCAGGGATTGTTGCATAAATATACTAAAATAAGGAATGTATTGACATCAATAAATTATTAAAAATATAAAAAATGTTATATTTATTTTTATCTTTGGTGTTGCGTGTGTGTATGTGTGTATAAAGTTTATCTTCAAATTCTTGTCCATAAGATGTAGATGTATTGAGAATTATATTTACATTATATTTTAGTATTTCTTTGTATTTATTTTGGAAATATAAAATATTCTCTTGGAATGATTTATTTTTAAATTTGTCTAAAATAAATATCAGCATGTTACGGACATTTTTATATGTTTTGTCAAAATTTATGAGTTTTTGTTTATTGTTCGATAAACACCACATAAAAAAACTAGGATAATGGAATAATAATATATTTGTTAAGAAAAAATATGAAAATATATATGTGTTTTCTTTATATTTTGAGGATGTTGATATTGATGTTGAGGCGGAAATTGTATGGTTTTTGTTGTTTTTTTCTTTTGTAAGTTTATAATTTTTATAGTTTTTGAATAAACAATTATATTCTTCAATATCCATATAGTTTAATATTTTCATAACTTGGAAAAATGAAAAACTTATTTCTTCTTTCATGAGCAAATGAAATTTATATAAGATTTGTTTTATTTGTTTTTGAGTTATTTTGTAGTTTATTTGAGATTTTGGTTGTAAATTTTGTTTAACATATTTATGTGTAATATATGTGATATTATGTTTGTTGTTTCGTGTTTCACCCCCCTCTATTTTACGTGTGATATGTGTGAGTTTAGTATTTTTTCTTGTTTTATTTGGGAGTGTATTCGACACCTTTTGCCTTAAAGGTGTAAATATGTTTTTGGATGTTTGTCTATGTCGTTTATTTTTAGATAGTTTTTTTTCTTTGTTAAAATTACAACAATTGATATTATAACTTATCAGTAAGCAATTTATAATCCTAGACCAAAACTCAGCATAAGATTCAAATAATCTAAACTCATTAACATGTATATTTAGATATGAGTTTAATATATAATCAATATTTTTTAATTCCATATTTGAAAAATCCAACAGAAAATTATGCATAGTTTCGTGTATGAACACTTTAAACCATTCTTCTTTTCTATATATAATTATTTCAGATTCAGTCGGACACGTTGTTGTTAATCCACTATTAATATTTTTTTCACCTAATATAATATCTTTTTTATTTGATAAAGGTAAAAGCTTCAATAATTTTGTGAAATATATAAATATTTTTAATATCCTTCCACATTTATTATTTGGACTAAAATATTCAATCATTGTCAACCAAATTATTATAAATTTTATATAATTAAAAAATTCCTTTATTTTTATTTTTGTTGAATTGTCTTCTAATACAAAAAAAATATGAATAATTCTATTTAAATAATGAAATTGAAATTTAATAAAACATTTACTTTTTGTTTCAATATATTTAATAACATTACTTGGGATATATTCTTTAATTGTTGGAAATGGGATGTCTTGGGATGCATAAAAGTTTTGATGTATATGTCCTGTAATTAATATTTCATTACGATTTATTTTATTAAGTATGTGATTATGAATATTATGAATATTATGAATAATATTTATTAAATTTTCAATAAATATTTTGTGCATCATTAATGAAGTGTTTGTATTATGATTTTTATATTGTGTAAGTGTTTTATCTTTTTCGTATTTGTATATTGGTGTGTATAAAGATAATAAATTATTATTATAAATGAAGTCCAATATAAAGTCCATAGATATGTTTAATATATATATATATGTTTTTTTTCATATATAAAATATGATTCTGTCATGGGTTCGCAAGGAGTTGAAGTTTCCTTTGTATCGCAGTCTCTGTGTTTCTGTGTTTCTGTGTTTCTGTGTTTCTGTGTTTCTGATTACATAATGTTTTTGTAAATCGTAAAATATGTTGTCATATGTCGTAATTATTCTTATCTTATATATAATATAATGGTTTTATCAATTATAGATAAAAATATTAATTATCCTGAATTGAAAAGAGTTGAGAAAGATGACATAAATGAGGAAGGTGAATTATATGAGATAGAATTATTAGAAGTTTTAGTGTTAATAACGATAGGTAAAATAAAAAAAATGATACAAAATGATAAAATATTTTATTATCCAGTGTATTTTATAAAAAAAAACAATAAGGCAATACAAATAGGTGTATATGAGATATTGGAAAATAATAAATCGCAGTATATTGACGAGAAAGGAGAATTAATGTTGGATAAATTAGATTTGCCTTTATTGTATTCTTTTGTAAATAAAGAGTTTTTAATTAAATTAAGAAAAAATCCTGAGATAGAATCTGAAATAGATGAACGAGAACAGCAAAAAAGCGAAGAAGGCAAAAAAGATGGAGTTGGTGAAGTAAAAGATAAAAACTTAGAATCACAGATGCAAATAAAAAACAAAGATAGTTTTGTTTTGCTTGATGTGTCGCCTCCGATTCCAGAAAATATAACAGATGTGTTTAGTGTTATACCAAATGTTGGAAATATAAAAAAAATAACAACGGAAACATTTAATGAAGCAAAAAAAATAAGAAGCGAATATAAAACGACTGAAGCTGGAAATGAGTATTGGATAAATACTTTTATGAGAAATAAATATTATTCTATTATTGATAATGAAGGAGGAGGAGATTGTTTTTTTGCAGTTATAAGAGATGCATATCAACAGATAGGGTGGGATACAAGTGTATTAAAAATAAGGAGGAAGTTGTCTTCTAATGTAAATGATGAAATATTTGAAACTTATAAAAATTATTATATGATATTTTATAATGAGTTACAAGAATTAAGAAATCTATCATTAAAAAATAAAAAAGAGTATGATGCATTAAAGAAATCTTTTACAGAATCAATTGATAGAAATGATAAGTTGAGGATTTATAATCGTATCCAATCAATAATAAAAGACAACGAAAGATTAAAGTATGAATTAAACAGCACAAAAGAATATTTGAGAGGATATGATTTTATGAAAAATATAAAAGACATCGATGATTTTAAAAGGTATATACAAAGATGTGAGTTTTGGGCGGATGAATGGGCTTTAAGCACGTTAGAAAGAGCTTTGAATACAAAAATAATAATATTGTCAAGTGAAAGATATAATGGTGGTGATTTAAATAATGTGTTAAGTTGTGGTTCAACAATAGATCCAATAATTCAGAGGACAGGTGTTTTTTCGCCTTTATTTTATATAATATCTGAACATACAGGAGAACATTATAAGTTGATAGGATACAAAGATAAATTAATTTTTACTTTTAATGAGTTGCCATATGATTTAAAAAGAATGATTGTTGATAAATGTCTGGAAAGAAATGCAGGTTTATTTGCATTAATAGATAATTTCAAAAAGTTTAAAGAGAACAAACCTGCAAGTGATTTAGTAAATGTGTTAAATGATGAATTATCTGATTCTAAGATTTTAAATTTATATGATGATAATATTGTATTTTCATTTTATATAAAATCAGCAAATAAACCGCTTCCAGGAAAAGGTTCAGGAGAAAAGATAAATATTGAAAGTATAAGATTATTTTCAGGTTTGACTAAAATATCAGATTGGAGGAGAAAATTGTCAAATTCTTGGATTCAAATATTTACACTTGATAATCATAGGTGGTCGTCCGTCCAGCATTATTATCAAGCATCTAAATTTAAAAAGAATAATCCAGAATATTATTTGTCTTTTTCATTAGATTCAGGAACAGAATTGTCAAAAGATGCTGATATGGCAAGGAGTGCAGGAAATAAAACAGGAAAATATAAAGGAGTTTTAATAAAACCAAAGAATGTGTTAATAGATTCAGATTTTTATAATGAAAGAAATAAAGAAGAATTAAAAAATGCGATATATGCAAAGTTTTCACAAAATATAGATTTGAAAGAATTATTATTACTTACAAGAAATGCAAAATTAGTTGAATATCAAAAAGGAAAAGAAGCAAAAGTGGCTGATGAGTTGATGCTAGTAAGGAATGAGTTGCAATCTTAATTTAAGTGTAGGGGAGGCACAAGCTAGATATGTAAAATATCCATAATCTTAAATTTTAATTTATTTGAAATATTATTTTCATTTATGAAATTATGTAGAAATTTAGTTATTGTGATATCATCAATTAAAAAAGGTTGTCTTTCTTCATTTAATAATTTAATATGGTTAATTTGTGTATTGTTTTGTTGTGTATTGTTTTGTTGTGATTCTAGTTTGGTTAAGAAAGAAAATATAATAGATATATGGTCGATATAAATGTTTTGTATAAATTCATTATTTTTATTTTTATGCACTAATATACAAATATTTTTTAATAATAATAGGCATTTGTCATAAGTGATGATATTATAAACGTTTAAATTAACAAAAAAAGTTGTGATAGATTTTAATTCATCAAGTTTTTTATTCATCATACACAATTCTTCATAATTTTGTTTATGAATATTAACATCAATATCTTGTAATGCGTGAGTGAAATCATCGAATTTTAAATCTAAGTATAGTTTAAAAAATGAGAATTCATGAATTAAATTGGAATATAATAGAGCATATATGTTAGAATAAAATATATTTTTTGAAATGATATTAAAGATATTTTCACATATAGTTGTCTGAAAGTTATTAATATCATTTTTATCAACTTTAAGTTCTATTAATTTTAAACATTCAATAATATTTTTTTTATTTTCTTCAAACGATTTATCAGTGATTTTATTTAAATATAATCTTAAATTATAAATAATATTATTTTTTACAAATTCATTATTTGTTTCTATATTTATAACAGATTTGTCTTTGTCACTACAATTTTGTTTTGTAAAATTATATATTTTAGAATTATTTATTTTATCATTTCTATATTTATCTTTTTTATATTGTGTATGTGTATTCTTAGTTGGTGATTTGTTGTCACGTTTAAAAAAAAGTATTTTTCTTCTAGACTGAATAAAAGAATATTCTTGGTTTTGATTCAGACGTAGGTTTTGTTTTTGTGTCATATAAATTGGGTCTTTTTTCGCACGCACAACTGCATCCATATTCGTATCCGTATCCGTATCCGTATCCGTATCCGTATTCATATTCGATAACGTGCTCTTCCAACCACAACCACTTCCTCGCACTATTTCCTCCAACCTCCTTGTTTTTCTCCCTGAATCATCCTTTATGAAGTCTGCACTCCCTTTTTTTTCAGTTTTATCTGTATTTTTATGATTTTTGATAGATTTCTGTAATAGAGTTAATTTATTGATATATGAATCTTGTGATTCATAATAAAAACCATTAATTTTTAGTTGATTTATAAATTCTAATGAATAATGATTTTGCATATACGAACACATAAAAATAAAACATAATTTTTTTTTATATATTTTATGTAATATATATTTAAAAATAGATATTGTAATTTATAAAGATGAATAAAAATGATAATATCTTTAAAAAAAAGTATTTGCATACAACAAGGATAAATGGCATAGGACGTGGAGGTTTAGAAAATAAAACACACAATAGAAAAAATAATAAACATAATAAAAATTCTTTAAATAATAATAAATTACAATTTAATGATACAACTTTATTTTCTTATTTAGATGATGAAGATGATAACAATCATATACATAACAAAAATACAGATGATATGAACAATAATGAAAATGATAGAATAAAAAAAATTAAACATGTATTAGTTGGTGATGATACAGATAATGAGTTTGAAAATTGGGATGAATTAAATATATCGATGGAACTTTTAAGAGGAATTTATGCTTATGGTTATGAAAAACCCAGTGTTATTCAGAGTAAAGCAATTATACCTATAATTTCAGGAAAAGATATTATCGCACAAGCACAATCAGGAACAGGAAAAACAGCAACTTTTAGTATTGGCGCTTTATCGTGTATAGATACAACAAAACATACTAATCAAGTTATTATTATTTCTCCTACACATGAACTATCTTTTCAAACATTTAATGTTATTAGTAGTTTGTCTATTAATATGAAAGATATTGTAATAAAAACTGCTGTAGGAGGAATATCTATTGATGAAGATGCATATATCATGAAAAAAAACAAACCTCATATCATTATTGGATGTCCTGGAAGAATTTATGACATGATAAAGAGAAATATTATCACGACTAATACAATAAAACTATTAATCATTGATGAAGCTGATGAGATTTTATCGGAATCATTTGATAGTCAGATATCAAATATTTTTAGAAATATTTCTAATAATACACAAATAGCATTATTTAGTGCCACTTTGCCTCCAAATATTGAAAATATTACTAATAAAATAATGAATTCGCCAGTAAAGATTTGTGTTAAAGCGGAAAGTTTGACACTAGAAGGAATAAAACAATATTTTGTTGCCTTAGATGATGATGAACATAAATATGAAACTTTGAAAGATTTATATAAAAATATTAGTGTTTCACAATGTATTATTTACGTGAATAGTGTTAAAAGAGTAATTGATTTATATGAAGCTATGAAAGAAGATGGATTTCCTGTTTGTCATATTCATAGTAAAATGGATAAATGTTTAAGAGAAAAATATTTTACAGAATTTAGAAATGGAAATTCAAGAGTTTTAATTTCGTCTAATGTGACAGCTAGAGGAATAGATATTCAGCAAGTAAGTTGTGTAATAAATTTTGATTTACCTAGAGACGTGCATATTTATCTCCATAGAATCGGTAGAAGTGGAAGATGGGGAAGAAAGGGTCTTGGAATTAATTTTATGACGAAAAGAGATATTTTTAAAATGAAAGAAATTGAAGAGTACTATGATACACAAATAGATGAACTACCTTGTGATTTTAATTTTTTCTAAATATGTTAATAAATAAAAAAAAATATATTTTTTTAGATAAATGGATATTTTACAATTATTAGATAATATTACACATCAATTATGTAAATCAAATATTGATGACAATAATTTTGAAAACAAACATGCTCATGAAAATGAAAATAAAAATGTTTATCTGCAATCACATAATAATTCAGATTGTGAAGAATATCATTGTTATAGCGAAGATGATATTTCTCAATATTTTATTCATCCTATTAAGTATGACACAAAATGTAGAATGCTTCCTGAAAATATCATACATGATTTAGAATTAATAGAATGTAATGAAAAGAATGATGTGAATAATATTATAAATGATTATAATAATATTGATGAATGTACAAAAAATCTCCATATTAAGAAACAAAAAGAAACAAAAGTTCTATCAGAACCTAAAACCGAAAACAAAACCAAAACCGAAACCGAAACAAAAGATCAGACACTTTCCTTAACAAATGAAACAAACAAACCTATATATAATTATATTTATAGACCTGCTAATAAATTACATACACAATATATTAATGATAATATTCAATATTACACCACAAATAAAAAATTTTTAAAAGATACACAAAAAATTTGTATTAACACAGATATACAAAATTATATACAGATTTATAAACGATATAATATAAATATTGAAGACTTTACTAATGTTTTAACAAGTAATATGTCATCCAATAATGAAAATTATAATGATTATACAAATGATAAATATAATGATAATAACGACAATAAATTTAATGAAAAGTCTAACAAGTATATATCAGATATTTTTGACTATTTAATAGAAATAAAAAATGAAACAAGTTTCTGTGAAAAGTATCTATTTGTTGATTACAAAAGTTTAAAATTTATTAATAATAATATATTATTTTTAGAAATTTTATCAATTTACAATATCCTTTCTCCTTTATTAACCTTACTCATTCCTCTTTTTATTCTTATTTTGCCATTTTTTATAATAAAAATTCAAGGACATAAACTAAGTTTTCAACAATATATACATATCTTAAAAATATTAATGTCAAATAATAGTATTTTAGAATTATTTACAAATTTTAATTCATCCGACATCAAAAACAAAATTTATCTATTAGTAAGTTGCGGTTTGTACGTTTTTAATTTATACCAAAATATATTAATATGTATTCGTTTTTATAACAACTTACAAAAAATATGTGATTATATATTCTATTTTAAAAATTATATTGAATTTTCATTACAAATTATAGATTATTATCTTGAAAATAATAATAATTACAACACCTATTTATATTTCCATAATAAAATCTTAGACAACCGAAAACAATTACACGATATATATTGTGAGATAAGTAAATTAAACCATTTTAATAATGCATCGACAACATCTCCAATTAGCACATCCCAAATTACTGACACTGAAAATTATATAACACCTTCTTCACCTTCTTCACCTTCTAAAATTTTTGATTTTTTATGGTTTAAAAATATTCATAAAAACATTTTTGAATTAGGCAATATAATGTATATTTTTTATCAATTCCATAATAATGAAAAATATTACGAATGTATGATGTATTCTTTTGGTTTTCATTCGTATATTTATAATATTATTCAAATTAAAAACTTATATAAAAATAATATTATTCATAAAACAAAATTTTCAAATAAATCTACATTTGTAAAAAATATTTATTATCCAAAATTTATTAATAACAAAGATGTAGTAAAAAATAATTGTAATTTAGAAAAAAATATAATCATAACAGGACCAAATGCATCAGGAAAAACCACTTTTTTAAAAACAATTTTTATAAATATATATTTATCTCAACAAATTGGTTTTGGATGTTATGATAAATTATTACTTAATCCATATGATTATTTTCATAGTTATTTAAATATCCCTGACACATCCGCTAGAGATAGTTTATTTCAAGCAGAAGCTAGAAGATGTAAAATAATTCTTGATTTTATAAATAAAAATAAACAAAAAAGACATTTTTGTATTTTTGATGAATTATATTCTGGCACAAATCCAACTGAAGCTATATTAAGTGCTTCTTCATTTATGAACTATATTTCTAATAAAAATAATACAACATTTTTATTAACTACACATTTTTATAAGATATGTAAAAAATTACAACAGAATAAAAATATTGTGAATTTTCATATGAACGCTATAAAACAAAATGATAAAATTATATATTTATATAAAATAAAGAGTGGTATTTCAAAAATAAAATGCGGAATGCAAATCTTAAAAGAGTTAAATTATCCAAAAGAAATTTATGAACACCCATAATCACACTACGCCCCACGCACGTGAGATTGTAATAAATCTATTAATTGTTTTTTTTTCATTTTATTTAATTCATCAATATCATGATTATATTTCTGTGTTAATATATTTTTTAATTTATTAATTGACATTTTCTTATAGTTGTCAGACATTACATTTACATTATTTTTATATTGTATATCTAAAATATCCACTTTGTCTTCGTATTTATTCAAACTTTTTAATTGATTTGCTTGTATAAGCTGATCTTCGTTTAGTTGTATAAATGGTGCATTTATTTGTATATTTTGTGATTCATTATGTTGTATAATTGTAGAACTAATATTATTATCAATATTATCGTTATAATATCCTTTATTATCATTATTTTCATTGTTATTACACACATCATCTATGTCATCATTTTTGTTCTTGTAGTCATTAACATCTTCATCATCGTCTCCATTTACATCTTCATCGTCGTCATCATCATCATCGTCATCATCATCGTCATCATCATCATCGTCATCATCATCATCGTCATCATCAACGTCATCATCAACGTCATCATCAACGTCATCATATTCATTTTTTTTATAATTTATGTCATCATCGTCATCATAAATATCTATCTTTTTATTCTCCAAGACATCTACATCATGAAATATTTCATCCAGTTGTATCACCTTATTGTTGTTATATTGACTATCATTTGCTCCTTTTATTTTTTCGTGTGTTGATGAACTAAGACAATATATTAAATTATCATTTAAATTTTCATTATTTAAAAAAGTATTAATTCCATCTACACGTGTTTCTAATTCTTCTTTATCTGTATTTATTCTGTCATTTATTTCATAATTATCTAAGTTATTTATTATATTATTAACAATATTATATGATTCAAACAACCCATCTTTTCCTGATAATATTTTATCTTCATCTTTATCTGATGAAAAATAATTATTATTAGAATCATTATAAACTGAACTATTTAACGTTTTTATTGTTTGTATTTCTTCGGCAATATTATGAACTAACACTAATAAAGAAGAAATACGTCTATTTTGTTCTTTTAAAAGTGCATTTATATAAATTATTACACCAACTATCACAAAAATAAATAAGATAGATTTAAAACTAAAAATACAATCTATAAGCATTATTTGTATATTATCATTTTATAAAATTAAAATATAATAAAAACGAATATTACAGATATTACGAAAATTACAGACATTACAAATATTATAAATATTACATATATTATCAAAAACTCTACTTTGCATGATGTTTATTTTGAAGATGATTTCAAGATAGATTGGCTATATTTTCCTTTCCCATATAAGGTGAAATCATCCTTAATTTTAAATTTGTATTATCAATAAATTCTTTTCTCAAATCTGTTTGAGGATAATCTAATTTATTTGAATCACATTTATCAAAATTAGTTCTACAAATGTGGGGAGTATTCGAATACAATTCATTATTTTGAATATAAAAATCATTATAATTATATAAATTACAATAAAGGTTATTCTTCATAATTTCATTTGCATTTTTTTGCAAATATTCTCTATATTCTAAATTACTATATATTTTTTGTTTTTGTAATAATTGATTATTAAAATTCATATAATTAATATAAATAAAATATTTTTTATAATTCAACTTAACTGCGTACTACGACCCCCCTTTCCCTTGAAGAACGCAGAATACACGCAGAATACACGCAGAATACACGCAGAATACACGCAGAATACACGCAGAATACACGCAGAA